>Ga0209274_10000043_pt1 | contig 129234 bp, 97 predicted proteins | sample HubBroMetageREF1_FD_188343 | JGI IMG/M metagenome (GOLD analysis project Ga0209274, IMG submission 188343) | Reference soil microbial communities from the Hubbard Brook experimental Forest, New Hampshire, USA - Hubbard Brook CCASE Soil... | ecosystem: Environmental > Terrestrial > Soil >...
GCAAGCGGCGTGCCGTCCCAATACCTCGGGAAGATGCCGCGTGTGCAGTCCATTCCCCGGACGAATCGACCGGACATTTTCGGCCGTGAAGGGATCGCCCCGTTTCACGTCTTGCACCACGAACAGCGAGCGCCGGTACACCCGGAGGGTCGCCTCTTTCGCACTGCATCCGAAATGAATCTCGCCCAACGCCTTGTCCGCCACGCGAACCGCATCCACCATGACATTGAATTCGTGCGGCTCCAGAGAGAACGCGCTGTCTGGCCCCGGCTCCGACCGCGATAGAGTAAGGTGCTTCTCGATGATGCACGCACCCAGAGCAATCGCCGCCACTGGAACGCCAATCCCCATGCTGTGATCAGAGAGCCCTGCGGGCACGTTGTAGCGCCGTGTCAGCTCCGGAATGGTTCGCAGATTCATCTCTTCGGCGGGCGCAGGATACGCGCTCGTGCACTTCAGCAGCGCAATCTGCGTCGCTCCGGCTTGGCGAGCCGTCTCGACCGCCTCCTTAATCTCCTCCACCGTCGCCATCCCAGTCGACATAATCAGCGGCTTGCCCGTGCGCGCCATTTTCTGAATCAGCGGAACATCCACCAGCTCAAACGATGCCAGCTTATGCGCCGGCACATTCATTGCTTCCAGAAAATCAACTGCCCTGGCGTCAAACGGCGTAGAAAACAAATCGAGCCCCAGATCGTTTGCTACCTGTTTCAACCGGGGCTGCCACTCCCACGGCGTGTAGGCTTCGCTGTAAAGTTCATGCAGGTTGCGACCATCCCAGATCGTCCCTTCAATGCGGAACTCGGGCCGGCTGGAATCGATCGTCATCGTATCGGGCGTGTAGGTCTGCAGTTTGATGGCGTCGGCACCGGCATCTTTCGCGGCATGAATGATTTTCACCGCCCGGTCAAAATCCTGGTGATGATTGGCGGAAACCTCCGCGATCACGTATGCCGGGTACCCCGCGCCGACGAATCGCTGACCGATTTTGATGCAGGGTGACATATTCAATCTGGCGTGTTCAATCTGGACCCGCTCAATCTAAATATGGACGAACTGAACGCACCAGTTCGAACGCCTCGGCCGCCGCGCATCCGACCACGCTGCCCCATCGCGTGGCCACTGCACGCAGCGCTTCGGGCGACCGTGGATGAGGAAATTTTCGCGCCTCGCTTTCGTAACATTCCATTGCCGCAATCTTGGCCTCAATGGTTCGCGTGATGTCCACGAAAACGTTCGGGCGGAACACCGGCTCGATGCGCTGAAACGCCCACTCCGTCGACGACGCCACCTCAAAAGCGTAAATCTCGCGCACCGGTTGCCCGGCCATGGGACGGGTCGCGGTCAAAACCGCCCGATGAATCACTCCGTGGTCAACATTGAGATCGCCAGCATGGTGGGTATAGATGACTTTCGGCTCCAGACGCGCCACCAGATTCTCCACGATTTTCACCACGTCCAACAGCGGAACCGTATCGAGCCGGTTATCCGGCAGATCGTGCAAAGTGAGATTCTTTACTCCCACCTTTGCCGCTGCGGCGTGCGCCTGCTGCCGCAGTGTAGTTATTTTCCCTGCGTCAGTATCACTACGCTGAGGAAGCCTCGAGGTCGCGCCCTCGCCGAGAATGGCGAAGTGCACGTCATTGCCTTCGGCAACCAGACGGGCCGCAGTTCCGCCGCAACCGAGCACTTCGTCGTCCGGGTGCGCTGCAATCACGAGCACTCTCACTTGGATTTCTCCTTGGGATTGCTGCGCGTGATGGTAACGTCGGCCACGATGCGCCCGTCATACAGAGCCGGCCGGCTGAATTCAAAGAGAAACCCGGAGTGGTGCAGGAACGCGCGCGGATAGCCTTCGGCATCGAGCATGCGAATGAAATCGTGAAGTTCTTCGAGGGACGCGGGATTGCTAACCTCACTCTCCTCCATTTTTCTGCGCTTGAAATTCACCGGTTTGCCTCGCTGTGGAACTGGCTTCGGCTCACGCTGGATCATACGTTGGATCATGGCCACGGACAATCGCCCTGCGCGCAGGTAAATCTCTTCCGCACCTCCCGCAAGCGAGAGTGGCTCCTTCAAATAGGACGGCCCAGAGTCAAACAGCCGACTCATGCGCAGAGCCGTCAGTTTGGTTTCGCGGAGACCGCGCACGATTAGATTCTGCAGCGGACTTCCGCCTCGCCCGAAGGGAACGTCGGTCATGTGGAAACACACGCACTCATATCGATCCACCAGTTCGTCCGGAACCTTCCACGACCAATGCAGAAAAAAAATATAGCGGGGCGCTAACCTGCCGACCACGTCAAGCGTGAGATCGGCGGGCGAGTCGATATAGTGCCATCGCCCCGGCAGAGGCCGCAGAGCTTCATCGAACAAGCGCCGGTTCCACGGCTTGCAGCCCAGCACTAGATAAGTCTTCCGCTTGCTTGTGGCGGGTCGTTTCATCGATTTTGATATGGATCGAGCCGAGTCATTCTGCATTGTGGATTGCGACGGACCATGCTACAGAAGTTCTTGTGCCTGGCACGGTCAGAGAAGGCCCTTTGACCGCAGTTTTTCTTCCTGTCGCGGTCGCGCGGCCACCCACTCCTCCCGCAGCATGGCGAGGCAGACCACGTCCTGGAACACATCTCGTTTCCATATGTGTTTCCGAAGCAATCCCTCCTGCGCAAAACCGAAACGACGATGCATTTCAACCACTCCCTTATTGAATGCCAGCACCTCGCAGCAAAGTTTCTCGAGTTTCAGTTCATCAAACACATAGTTCAACACGGCATACTCAACGCAGGTGCCCACGCTCTTACCCCGAACATTAGGACTGACGACGTAGAACCCCCAGTAGCACCGTCGATTTGTCCGGTCGATAGCATATAGATAGGCGACTCCCACATCCTCGCCGTCACAGGTGATGACCCAATACTTGCAAGTGGAATCTTTAAGGACACGCGAAAACCAGGCCGCATGTTCCTCGGGACTGATTACATGGTCCGTGTACATGTAATCGGACACCTGCGGAAGGTTGCGCCATTCGCGAATCATGTCCGCATCGTCAGGACGAATATCCCGTAGTGAGGTCACGGACCCTCCTTAGTTTCCGAGCTATCCTCGCCCATCAGTATCGACAGGATTCGCCTCGTCCCTCCACAGTCCAGCAACGCGCTCGCGGTCTGCGATAGAGTTTGCCTTTCCGAAGCCGAGTTTGCAAGGCTGGTGACCAGTTGTGCCATCTCGCCGATCGCGAATTGTGATCCGCCTGAAATCAGTTTCACGGCACCGGCGGCGCGCAAAGCCTCTGCATTGAGGATCTGATTGTCGGCCACTACCACCAAAACTGCCGGAAGACTAAGCGCACAACATTCCCAACAAGTGGTTCCGGCCGCCGAAATCGCAAGATCGGCCCAGGACATCACTTCCTGCATGTTTGCCACGTTGTTAAGAACGCGACAATTGTGAGTGGAATTGGCGGCCAGCTCTGCGATCGCCGCGCCGTGCGGATTACTACCTCCGGCGACTACCACCACTTGCAGGTCCGCCACGGCTACATGCTCAAGCGCTTCCAGGACGCGGCGTGTGATATCGTCCGGGTCGCTTCCTCCCAAGCTCACAAGCAGTTTGCGAGCAACCAGCGGAATCTCCCGAGCGTGTTTCGCAGAAACAAATTCGCGCCGCAAGAGCGCATATTTCGTGCCGAGCAGAAGCCTCGTGGACTTTTCCCTATCTCTATAAAGAAATTCGCCAGCATGAATATTCTGATTCAGCACAATATCCGCCGCGTAGCGTCCGGCGTGGCCGTTGTCGTCAATGAAGAGCACTTTCAGCCCCGCAGCCGTCAGCGCCAACTGATAGTCGGCGCCGAAGCGGTAACCGTCCACCACGACCCAGACAGCTTGCTTGGTGCGGGCAAGCGCAATCGTCTCTTGGGCGTCCTCTACTGAGCCGGGCTCGGCGTCCAGCGGCATCAATTCCATGTCCTCGCGCTGTAGGCGCTCCACCACGGCCGGCGTCGCTTCCGCCATGGCGAACACCGCGAGGCCGCCCGCATCCTGCCATGCTTGCGCCAGCGCGAGGCAGCGCATCACGTGGCCCGTTCCGATGGAGACGCTCGCATCCGCGCGCAAAAGTAGTGAACGAGAATTTAGCGTTCGAGAAAGTGGTGACCGAGAAAGTGGTAAACCGGGAATCATCAGCCTTCGTGCAAGGCTTTCTGCATGACAGATCGATTCAGTTCCATCAGTTCCGGCTCCCGATCCAGAAGGTCAAGGACATCGCGCCACGCAAACGTGGGATTGTCTTTGAGTCGAATATAAATCGCCCGAACGAACTCTAAGTCCTCAGGAGTATCCACGGTCCAGCGATGACTGCTGTAGTCAGCATCGCCAGTCACTGACAAGAGCTTGAACTCTGCCGGATGCTCGTAAATGTAAGGCGTAACGTGTTCCCGCTCATAACGCTTTCGCGCTCCCTGCCAGGCCCGTCCCAGCGTTGCAACTGACATAACTTCCGTATCCAACCCGCGCGGGTAAGTTCGCATCAGGGCGTTGGATGCGTAGTCGGGACTCGCCTCCAGAAATGCCGCGATGGTCTTGTCGGCAATCTCCGGATCGATCAACGGACAATCCGAAGTCACGCGCACCACAACTTCTGCCTTGGCCAGCTGCGCCGCACGGAAATAGCGGTCCAGCACGTCATCCTGATCGCCACGCGAGACCAGAACCGAGAGGCTGCGGCACTCCTTCACAATCGCATCGTCGGCTGCACGATCCGTGGTCGCAACCAGGACTTCATTAATCAACCGGGCGCGACGCAGGCGGTTCACGACGCGCGCCAGCAAGGTTTCGCCTTCCAGATCCTTAAGCACCTTGCCCGGCAGCCGCGTGCTCCCCATGCGTGCCTGAACGATCGCAACTACCTTCAACATGCCTCCGCAATGAATGCCTGCAACTTAGGCCGTAACGTATCGTGTAATTTTCAGCTGTAACTTCCAGCAACTTTCCTCACTGCCTCGATCACATCCTCCGCATCCTGATCGCTCATGCCGTGAAACATGGGAAGGCTGATCAGACGCGCGTAGCCGTCTTCAGCCACCGGAAACTCGCCGCCTATATATCCGAACCGCTCGCGATAGTAGGGGTGCAAGTGCACGGGAATGTAGTGAACGTTTACGCCGATATTCTCGGCGCGGAGCGCATCGAAAATCTGCGCGCGATCGGCCGTCAGCTTTTCCAGATCCAGGCGAATAGGGTACAAATGCCACGCCGGATTGGCCTCAGGCCGCACCGTCGGCGGAATCACGCCGGGAATTCCGCGGAACGCCGCCGTATAGCGCGCAGCGATTTCCCGCCGCCGCGCCAGATTAGCATCCAGTTTCTTCAGTTGCTCAATCCCCAGAGTGCAAACAATGTCGGGCAACCGGTAGTTGAAGCCGAGCAAGACCATCTCGTAGTGCCACTGGCCAGCACTCTGCCGCTGGCGCGCGTCGCTCGAGATTCCATGATGGCGGAAGCGTCGCAACGTCTCGGCAAACTGCGCATCGTTGATCGCGACCATGCCGCCTTCCCCGGTCGTGATGTGCTTCACCGGATGGAAGCTGAACACCGTCATGTCGGCGATGCTGCCCACACGCCGCCCGTCGTACTCGGCTCCAAGAGCGTGACAAGCATCTTCGATCACGATCAACCCGTGCTGCCGAGCGATCTCGCGGATCGGCGTGAGTTCCGCGGGATGCCCCGCATAATCCACGGGAAGAACCGCACGGGTCTTCGTGGAGATCTTCTTCGCTACTTCCACAGGATCGAGATTGAGCGTATCCCGGCTGACGTCCGCGAAAACCGGAGTCGCCCCCTGATATAAAACGCAATTCGCCGTGGCGGCGAAAGTCATCGGCGTGGTAATCGCTTCGTCGCCGGACTTGAGTCCAGCCGCGAATGCAGCCGCGTGCAGGGCCGCCGTGCCGGAACTGAAACTTACAGCATGCTTGGCACCAACGCGCGCCGCAAACGCTTCTTCAAACTCGGCAACCTTCGGCCCAGTCGTCAGCCAATCCGATCGCAGCACATCAGCTACGGCCTGAATGTCGGCCTCATCCACCGACTGCCGCCCGTAAGGCAGGAACTTCGCGCGCACGGGCGATCCCCCGTTGATGGCAAGCGTGCGCGGGCTGACCGACGTCGCACTCATATCGCTGCACTCATGTCGCAGAAGCCATGATGACAGCCTTAGGCTGGAACCCGCGCCGGGACTGGCTGTTCCTCGGATGCGCCAGGAGAAATCAAGTCCCGCAATTCGCGGTTCGTCAGCCAGTGTTCGTTAGTGTCGCTGGCGTAGCGGAAACCTTCCGGCAACGGCCGGCCCTGCACCCAGTTCTCGCGCCGCCACCAGGGATGCGCCGGTTGAATAATGTAGCGGTCGTCGACCTCGAGGGTATTCCGCGCCTCGTCTTCCGAAACCAGCACTTCGTGCAACTTCTCTCCGGGACGAATCCCGATGGTCTCGATCTGACACCCTGGCGCAATAGTTTCTGCCAAATCGACTAGCCGCATGCTGGGAATCTTGGGGACGAAAATTTCCCCGCCATGCATCTGCTCAATGCTGCTCACCACAAACCGCACTCCCTGCTCCAGGGTGAGCCAGAAGCGGGTCATGCGCGAATCGGTCAGCGTGATGCGGCCGCGGAGCCTCTGCTCCTGAAAAACCGGAATCACGCTGCCCCGGCTTCCCACTACATTTCCGTAGCGCGCGCAACTGAACCGCGACTCCTGGTCGCCCGCATACGCATTCGCCTGCACGAACATTTTCTCCGCGCAGAGTTTCGTGGCGCCGTATAAATTGATCGGATTGACCGCCTTATCGGTGCTGAGCGCCAAAACCCGCCGCACTCCCTGATTGATGGCCGCATCAATCACGTTGCGTCCGCCCATGATGTTTGTCTGAATGGCCTCGAACGGGTTGTACTCGCAGGCTGGCACCTGCTTCAGCGCGGCCGCATGAATCACGATCGTAATTCCGGCAAGGGCGCGTTCCAACCGCCCCGCGTCCCGCACATCGCCGAGAAAATAACGCAGGCTGGGATGGTCCAGTCCCGCCGCACGCATGTCATGTTGCTTGAGTTCATCACGACTGAAGATCACCAGTCGTTTCGGCCCGTACTCCTTCAGCATGATTTCAACGAATTTCTTCCCGAAAGACCCGGTCCCGCCTGTCACCAGAACTGACTGTTCCGACCAATTCATCCCATCCGCCTCATTCCCATGAAAGTCAGCCAACCTGCGCGAAACCACGGTTGCCCGCTAGTATAGCGGACTTTCCCGGAATTCGGCGCGGCCACTCCGTCTCCTTGACGGCTTCTCCGAAAACTGACCGCGCGCTTTTTTGCCGATGCTTTTTGTCGATCCAATGCTAAAATGTCTCCCGATCTCTTCCATCACTCAGTGCAAAACAATTCCCTGCGCGACAGACCAGCCTCTTCGACCCGGGACTTAGTTATAGTGTGCAGTACAGCCCGGTTTGGGCTTTTTGGAGCAGTTACAGAATCGTTGAGGAGCAGGCATGGATTCCGGACCCCTGGTGCAGGCCAGTAATCCCATCATTCGCGAATTACCGCCTACCCAAAATTTGGACATGGGACGACTGGGGCCGCGCTTTTATTCGGACCTCCCTCCGCAGGAATCCGCCATCGGCGACTCGATTCGCGTCCTGCAAAAGCGCAAATGGGTCGTTCTGCTGTGCCTGGTTACCATTTTCTCCGTGGTGGCCATCGCCAGCCTGAAGATGACACCCGTCTATGAGGCGCACGGCACCATCGAGATCAATAAACCTGATGCCAGTCTGAACTTTCAAAACTCCGCCTCATTCAGTCTGGATTATTTCGACCCCACAGAATTAGAAACCGATATCAAGATTCTTCAGAGCGATCTTCTGGCTCTGCAAGTCATCCAGGAACTGCACCTCGACCGGGGTGCGGAGTCCGCCGGTCAGGCGCCTCCTCCCAACGACCTGGCTCCCGACCCGCTGCAAACCGATCCCGCTCAAGCTGCGGCCATGGTGGGCAGCTTCAAGGGTAGTTTGCGAGTGAACCTTGTCCCCAACACCCGCATCATCGAGGTCTACTATCGCAGCCCGGACCCCGGGAAGGCTGCCAATGTCGTCAACACCCTGATGCAGACTTACGTCGAGAACAACTTCAAAGCCCGTTTCGATTCCACCATGCAGGCCTCGGACTGGCTGCAGCGGCAACTGGTGGATCTGCAGATGAAGGTCGAAGCCTCCCAGGAAAAACTTGTGCGCTATCAGAAAGAGCACGAGATCCTGGGCATCGACGAGAAACAGAACATCACCATGGCGAAGTTGGACGAACTCAACAAAGAGCTCACCAATGCCGAAAGTGAGCGCATGGACAAGGAGGCTCTCTACCGCATGGTGGAGTCGGGAGATCCGGACGCCATCGCCTCCAGCGCCGGCGGCGTCGAAGAATCGGGCTCGGGGACAAGTTCGGCGTCGCAATTGCTCGAGGTTCTGCGCGGCAGGCAGGCTGATCTCAAGATTCAGGCTGCGGATTTGAGTACACAGTTTGGCCCGTCCTATCCCAAGCTGACCCAGGTGAACAATCAGCTGAAGGAGATCGATTCGCAGATCCAGGGGGAAATGAAGAAGGTCGCGAGCAAGGTTCACGGTCAATATGCGACGGCGCTGCAGCGCGAAAGCATGTTGCGCGACGCGCTTGAAAAGCAGAAGCAGGAAGCCAACAAACTCAATGAGAGCGCCATCGAGTACAACATCATCAAGCGCGACTCGGAAACCTACCGCACCCTCTACGAAGGTCTGCTGCAGAAACTGAAAGAAGCCGGCGTTTCGGCCGGACTGAAATCCAACAACTTCCGCATTGTGGACCGAGCCGCCACGCCGGCCGGCCCAATCGAACCCAACGTTCCGCGAAACTTGCTGTTTGCCCTGGTTCTCGGCCTGGCCTCCGGCGTCGGGCTGGCATTTATGCTCGAGGGATTGGACAACACCGTGCGCACCACTGAACAGGCCCAGGCCATTTCTGGCTTGCCTTCACTGGGAATGATTCCTCTTGGTTCCAGGTCGGCGCGCGAAGGCCCCAATCCCAAGCGCCTGGTCATCGCCACGTCCAAGGAAGCAGTAGAACTGGTCACCCAGGTCAGGCCGCAGTCGCAAATGGCGGAATCGTATCGCGCCCTGCGCACCTCGCTGCTGCTCTCGAACCTTGGCGCACCTCCTAAGGTCATTATGGTGACCAGCGCGCTGCCGCAGGAGGGCAAGACTACCACCAGCATCAATTGCGCTGTCGTGCTGGCTCAGAAAGGCGTTCGGGTCCTATTGATTGACGCCGACTTGCGCCGCCCCAGCATTCACAAGACTCTAGGCATGGGTCCGCACAGCGGATTGAGCAATGTGTTGACCGGCAGCACCACGCTGGAGCACGCCATCACGCGCACCGCGATCCTGCCCAATCTGTTCGTGCTGCCAGCGGGAACGCCGCCGCCCAACCCGGCCGAACTATTGGCCTCCACCCACATGCGAGACGTGCTCGCTCAGTTGAGCGAGCAATACGACCACATCGTGATCGACACGCCCCCATCGCTGTCGGTGACCGACGCCGTCGTGCTTTCGCCCCGCGCCGACGCCGTCGTGCTCGTCATCCGATCCGGCCAAACCACCAAAACCGCGCTGCGCCGCTCGCGCGATATTCTCATGCAGGTCAACGCCAAGGTCGTGGGCGTGCTGCTCAATGCCGTCGACCTGAGTTCTCCCGACTACTATTACTATTACGAGTACCAGGGCAAGTATGCCCGCTACTACCGCGAGGAACACTCGTCCGGGCATGATGAAGAAGGCGACGAAGCGGAAGAAAGCTCTCCGTCGTCGAGCAGCGCCTAGCAAAAGGTTTTCCAGCCACATCCCATGAAGATTCCTTTCAACAGCGCGGCTCGCAAGCGGCTGGTCGTCGGCCTTGCCGTCGCGTTCGCAGCCCTGTACGTTGGCCTGGCCGCCAGCCGGTTCGCGGCCTCGTGGCTGGGAAGTCGCGTTCAGTTATCCAGCCTTAAAAAGGCTGCCTGGCTTGATCCCGGAAACGCCGATTATCGCAATCATCTGGGCCGGTTCTACGATCTCGTGGCTCGCGACCCAGCCTCGGCGGTTGGGCAATACCGAGCGGCGGTACAACTCAATCCGCATTCCGCACGTTACTGGTTCGACCTGGCCAGCGCCTATCAGGTTCTGGGCGACACGGCCAACCAGACGTCAGCTCTGGAGCGCGCCACCCAGGCCGATTCCATGACGCCCGACGTAGCCTGGGAAGCAGCCAACCTGTATTTGGTGCAGGGCGAAAACGAAAAAGCGCTGCGCGAGTTTCGCGTCGTACTCGCCAATGACAACTCCCTGGCACAGCCCGCCATCCAGTTCTGCTGGCGCATTGAGCCGGATGTGGATGTGCTGCTGCGCGATTTCGTGCCTCCCCGCAACGATGCCTACACCGCGTTCCTCAACCTCCTGGAGACGAAGGAGGAGACCGCCGGCACCGCCAAGGTCTGGGCGGCACTAATGCAGACCCATCAGCCCTTTGAGCGCCGCCAGGCCGACGACTATATCCGCTATCTGATTCAGCACAAGGATGTCGACCAGGCGGTGTTGGTCTGGCGACAGACGGCCGAGCGCTTCGGGCTTACTTCGTACTTGCCATCGTCGGGCAACCTGGTCGTGAATGGCAATTTCAGTCTGAACGTTTTAAGCGCGGGCTTTGACTGGCAGCATCAAAGCCAACCTGGCGTCAAACTGGAACTCGATCCCACCGACTCCCATGCCGGCCGGCAGTCCTTGACCATAACCTTTGACGGGCCCGGAATCGCCGACGCCGGCATTTATCAACTCATCGCCGTGCAACCGAACACCACCTACCAGTTCTCGGGCTATTACAAGAATGCGGAAATGGAAGGAGCCGGAGGGCCACATTTCACGATCCAGGACATGTACACCCAAGCAATCTATTACGAGAGCGATGAATTGATCGATGCCGGTTTCTGGAAATCAGCGGAAGGCGACTTCACGACCGGACCGGATTGCAAACTGGTGGTGCTGCACATCCGGCGGCTTCCGGCGGGCAGTCCAATCCGTGGTAAGCTCTGGATCGACGATTTCCACCTCACCAGAAAACCGTCTTAGGCGACGACCTGCCGCAGAGACGAGCTGCCGCAGAACGCAGAAAAAGAACAGCACCCTGATGCGCGTTCACCGAAAAAAACCGGCAAAAGAACCGATGCAGATGGATCGCCAAACCCAGGCAGCGCAGATAGACACCATCCTGCTTTACGGAACCTTCGGATTGCTGATGTTCGGTCCAGTCGCCTTCGGCGCTGTCGAACCCTGGTCAACTTTCATTCTCGAAGCCGGCTCCGTGGTCCTCGTGTCCCTCTGGCTGCGCAGACAATTCCTCGACGGCGACTTGACCATCGAGTGGAACCCGCTGTTCCTTCCCATGGCAGCGTTCGGCTTTCTCGTCCTCCTGCAGATCGTTTTCGGCGTCACCGCCTATCGCCACGACACTATCTCGGGAGCCATGTTGTACTGCGCTTATGCCATGCTCTGTTTCCTGTCGGCGCAGACTCTGCTGCGCAGCTCGCAGGCGCGCAGCATCGCAATTATCATCGCCCTCTACGGTTTCACTATGGCGGCATTCGCCCTGCTGCAGGGCATCGCTCCCAACGGCAAGCTGTTTTGGATTCGCCAGCCCAGCATGGGCGGCGCGATCTACGGCTCTTATGTGAACCACAACCACTACGCCGGGCTCATGGAGATGCTCGTGCCCGTTCTCCTGGTCATGTCTCTGACGCGACTGGTCGGCGACAGGGAGCGCATCGCTGCCGGCGTCGCCGCCGCCATCATGGTGGGTACGGTCTTTCTCTCCGGCTCACGCGGGGGCATGCTCGCCATTTTCGTGGAGCTTGCCTTTTTTGCCGGAGTATTGCTGCGCCGGCGAAAAAGCACTCGCGTCGCCGTCAGCGCAGTCGCATTCGCAGTCGTGCTGATCGGTTTGCTGACCTGGCTGGGGGGAAAAGAGCTGACCTCGCGGGTCTCCAGCATCTCCACCGAAGCCCGCACGGAACTTTCCGGCGGCATGCGCCTTTCCATTGACCGCGATGCCTTGCGAATGTTCCGCAATAAGCCCGTGCTCGGCTGGGGCTTGGGAACGTTCCCCGTAGTCTATCCGCAGTACCGCAGCTTCTACACAAACTTCTTTGTGAATGAAGCGCACAACGACTATCTGCAGCTACTGTGCGAGATGGGACTGCTCGGTTTCGGCACGATGGTCTGGTTCCTCATCGTCCTTTATCGCTCCGCCATGCCCAAAATCGAGAACTGGATGTCCGACGTGAGCGGTGCCGTCACTCTGGCTTGCACCTTGGGCTTTACCGGAATCCTGGTCCACAGTCTGCTCGACTTCAATCTGCAGATTCCCGCCAACGCCGCGCTCTTCTATGTGCTCTGCACCATCGCCGCCGCGAAACCGTTGCTGCAGCGCTCGCGCAAACGCAGACCCGCATCCACGGAAAAAGAAGAGATGTTCCCCGCTTCGGAAGTAGTCTAGCCGTTAGGGAGTCAGGCCCAGAATGGAAATCAGGGCGGTGAAACAGTCGCTCCTGACGGAGAGCGCGCGACGGAAGTTGATAACACACGCTGAACCGGCAGCGATCATGGTCTTTCGGGATTATGAAGCGCGCGAAAAGGTCGCAACGGCTACGGCACGGTCGGACTGGCGGGGTTGTTGTTCTGAACCAGCACCCAGGTCGTGACGCCCACAATGGCTGACGCGCCAATGGCGATTGCGTAAGGAGAATTCAGGGCTCCCCCACTCGCTGCCGGAACGGCTCCGGGAGCCAGTTTCTTCTTTTTGCTCTTCTTCCCATTCTGATCGGGTGTGCCGGAAGACTCATCGCGCGTCGTGTCCTGACCCTGGGCCAGCGTAACCACACTCTGGCCGTCGCTGATCGTAAGGTCGCCCTTGCGCGCGAAGATCCTGACCTTCCCGTCCAGGTCGGAAACATTAAATTCCGTCCACACGTTCGACGCAGGCACGACTTTCACGTCTCCCGCCGTCGCCGCAACTGCCTTCGACGTTGAGATGGTCACCCCGCCGTGCTCAACATCTACCGAGGCCCCTTCGAACTGCACCAGAGAATCGGACAGAACAGTAATGCTGGAGCCGGATTGGTTGATATTCGCCACGGAATCAGAACGCGTTTGCAGAAGATCGCCGGAGAAAATTGCAGAAGTCGAGCGCGGAACATGCGCGCCGTTCACCCAAGCCGCGCCGCTTGTATAAAGCATGGCCGCATTGGAGTCGGCGGCCAACAACGAACCGGGGAGCAGAATCAGGAGCACGCAACTAACCATACCGCGAAACGCGGACTTGCCCATTCCCACACTCCGTTAATAACTATTTTGGTGACCTTGCTCCGAATCGTACCCTCCTCGTTGTTGTCAGTCAATGCCTTTTGTGTCAGGAACGACGCTTTGCGGTGGAAAACTCCCATTCCGCATGTCGGTACTTCCCGCTCTGGACAGGCGATTCTGCTCAGTGCCACCGCTCCACGGCAGTCCACCACAGCGTCTTCAGCCATTCGTCCAGGCAAGTCTTGGCCCACTGCCGGTGAGTCCACCAGCGTGTTCCAAATTGGGATTCATCGCGAGCCACCGCCACAGAGAATGATTTCCCACGAACTTCGTGGCGGAAGATGTTCAGCGCTCGCCGAGTGTGGAACTCAGAAGTCACAATTAATATCCGGTTGCCTGGTTCATTCGCCAGGCATTTTTCTGCGTCGTGGGATTCCTCGCGCGTCGATAGTCCTTCAATTGGACAGATCCGGATCGATGACGCCTGAGGAAGATCCTGAACGTACTTCTCGGCCAGTTGCAGTTGAGTAGTATCGTAGATCTTCGCCGCGGCGGGAACGTCAATCACTACCCGGTGGCCATATCCCTCCTCCAGCAACTGCAGAGCCCGCGCCGGACGGCGATCCGTCTCTCCCGCGAGAACCAGAATCACGTCCGAGGGCTGGGGAGCGTCCACCACCAGCCAGCGGCCGGCATTCGCCGCGAAGATCAGCACAAGGATGACCAGCACCGCCGCGATCATCCAGTACCGTGTTCTTCTGCTCACGACCCTCCCGTTCCCATCTTGCGTCGACGAATCAACGGGTCAACCTATCAACTCTCGTAGAAATCCCGTTTCGGCATTTCACTGTTTCGTGTGCCGGAGTACCGCACTCATCGGGCAGACGCCATTCTTCTGCGTGCTAAAATCAAACTGTTTTCTTGGCGTCCGTTTGTCCTGCATTTCGGAAAATTCATGACGATTTCCTCCGCCGCCGATGCCTCCGTCGATCACCTCAGAGCCAAGATTCAGCAACGCCAGGCTCGCGTCGGCATCATCGGCCTCGGCTACGTTGGCCTTCCTTTGGCGTTGTTGTATAGCGAACAAAAATTCCAGGTAACTGGCTTCGACATTGACGCCCGCAAGATCGACACGCTGGCCAAGGGCGGTTCCTACATCTACCGCATCGCAGCGGAGGAAATACAATCCGCCCAGGCGCAAGGCTTTTCCGCAACCGCCGACTATTCGCAACTCACCGCCATGGACGCCATTATCATCTGCGTCCCCACGCCCTTGAATGAATATCACGAGCCCGACCTCAGTTTCATCACCAACACCACCCACTCCATCGCTCCGCATTTGCGCGCCGGGCAGTTGGTCGTACTGGAGAGTACGACATATCCCGGCACCACCGAAGAAGTGATGATCCCGATTCTCGAAAAGGAAAATCAGGCCGGCCTCAAGGCCGCCCGCAACGAAACCCCAACGGAAAAAGAATTCTTCGTGGCGTTTTCCCCCGAGCGCGAGGATCCCGGCAACACCACGGTGGCTCGCCGCGACATTCCGAAAGTAGTCGGAGGACTGAATCCGCAGGCGTCCGAACTCGCCCGCGCCCTCTACGGTTCCATCTTCACTCGCACCATCCCGGTGTCGTCCCCCGCGGCGGCGGAAATGACCAAACTGCTGGAGAACATTTACCGCTGCGTCAACATCGCCCTGGTCAACGAGCTCAAGCTGCTGTGTTTGCGCATGGGCATCGACATCTGGGAGGTCATCGAAGCCGCCTCCACCAAACCTTTCGGCTTTCATCCTTTTTATCCCGGCCCCGGTTTGGGCGGGCACTGCATTCCCATCGATCCGTTCTATCTCTCGTGGAAAGCCAAGGAGTTCGACTTCCAAACCCGCTTCATCGAGCTCGCCGGAGAAATCAATAACAACATGCCGTACCATGTTCTCTCGTCAGTAGCCGGCGCGTTGAACCGCCACAAGAAGGCGGTCAATGGCGCCCGCATACTCGTGCTGGGCGTGGCTTACAAGAAAGACATTGACGATCTGCGCGAGTCGCCGGCGCTCACCATCATCGAACTGCTGCAAAAAGATGGAGCCCAGGTCAGCTATAACGATCCCTACTTCCCTTTCATTGGCAAAGGCCGCAAATACGATTTGCAGATGAAGTGCGCAGAATTGGATAATCTTGGCCAGTACGATTGTGTCCTGATCGTCACCGACCACTCCAATTACGACTATCGCCACATCGTTCAAGAGTCGCAATTGGTGGTCGACACCCGCAACGCCACCCGTGGAATTGACAGCAGCAAGATTGTGCGGTGCTGAGGGATGTCGGAGCGCGGGGCCACAGCTCCACTGTTCCTTTGTGGGAAATCTGTTCCCATCAATATATGTAGATTTGGGACTGGCGCTGCCGCGCCGACCCGCTCGGTCGCCGTCACCTTCTCGTAACCGACTGACCTTATGAGGGTTGGCATCTTTCTCCTGGATATCGTGAAATGGTCAGCATCGTGCATAACTAACTTGGGGCCAAGGTAGACCCCACTTTGCACCCTGCCCTACAGGGTTCCCAGTATCCGAGAAAAGCAGGAAAACTTTTACACTGTTTCCAGGGTTTCAACCGTTGCCCCAATCGAGTTGATTATGTCGCGGCCCTCGTCTTCCACCGAATCGATCCTGTTCAACCCGCTTCCGCGGTGGAAGATGCCTTGGTCGGATTTTGTTTTGAGCTACAGCGTGCAGGCCGTGGTGATTGTGATATTTCTCTGGATCCCGGTTCTCCATCCCGAAATCCTCGAAGGCCCGGCTAAGGATTACCACGCCATCGAATTGGTCCCAACTCCGGTGCCGGTCAGTCAAGCACGGCAGCGGCAACTTCCGAAGCCCGTTCTTATGGCGAAGCTCGATCCTCCGCCCGCAGTTCTGCGGCTAGCCGCTCCTCAACCGCAACCCAAGCCGAAAGTAGAGGACGCACCCGCTCCGGTAGTGCAGATCGTCAACAAGAGGCTCGACCCTCTGCCGCCTCCTACAGCTCCGGTGACTCCCAAGCAAATCGTAAGAATGAACACCTTCTCGAACGGCAGTTCGGCTCCGCAGACCATCGCGCGCGCGCCGCAACAAGTACAAGTGCAGACCGGCGGCTTCGGCGATCCCAACGGCATACCCGCGAAGACGACTCAGACGCGAGCCATCAACATCGCGCAGGCTGGTGGATTCGACATGCCCACCGGGCCGGCTTCCGGGAACGGAACCGGCGGGGCCAATGGCATACGCGGCGTAGTAGCCAGCGCGGGATTCGGCAACGGCGTCGCTATTTCCGACGCGCATGCTTCCTCTCGCAGCGCAGTCCGCTCGGCGGGATTCGGCGATGCCGACGTCCCCGCTCCTCCCACGGTTCAATCGCACCCGGCAACGCCGGCAGCGGAGAAAATCGTGCCGGCGGAAATTCTTTCCAAGCCGCTTCCCATCTACACCGCGGAAGCCCGCGCTCAACGCATTGAGGGTGAGGTGCTTCTCGAAGCTGTTTTTGAAGCAACCGGCAGAATACGCGTGTTGAAAATAGTTCACGGACTGGGGCATGGTCTGGACGACGCGGCAGTACAAGCCGCCGAGCAGATTCGATTCAGACCAGCCCTGAAAGACGGCCAGCCCTCGGACTCAACCGTCGTCTTGCACATCATTTTTCAGTTAGCTTGATTTTGCGTTAGCTTGATCGACTCCCAGAAGGTTCTTATGCAGATGTTTCGTTCGGGCTCGCAGTTGATTCTTACCTTGGTTCTTGCATGGTTGGCTTGTGTTTCCGCGGCCAGCGCTCAGGATTCTCCTTCCGCGTCACAAGCAGCGCTGAGCCCCACTACTGCACCGTCCAGCGCGCCGCCCGCTCAAAACGCGGAGTCGCTTCCTCCGGCCGCGGTCACGCTCCCTGCCGTCACACTGGATGACGTGATCGATCACGTGGTGCAGCGCGAGCACTTGTTCCTGGCGCAGATGCGTCACCTGCATCCTCTCATCGAAACCTATCTACAAGACCTGAAGACCGACAACCTCGGCAAGATCACTCCGGTGAAGGACCAGTATTTTCTCGGCCGGCTCGACATGAGCGATGGTCCCGAAGATCTCTCTTTCGTGGGTCAGCCGGGCTTCGGTCATCGCATGGTCGCCAAACTGACCGGAGTCTATTCCCTGCAGTTTCTTCCCATGGGCTTCGCCCAGATGGTCGTGCTCGACTCGGATTTCCAGAAGAAGTTTTATAACTTCACTTTCGTGCGGCGCGAGTTTCTTGGGGAAGTCCGCTGCCTTGTGATCGACGTCCAGCCCCGCGAAGGCCAGAAGGTTGCGCGCTTCATGGGCAGGATCTGGGTGGAAGACCAGGATTACAACATTGTCCGCTTCAACGGAAGCTACTATCCCGAGCCCAAAACCAATTTCTTCTTCCACTTCGACAGTTGGCGCCTGAATATGCGTTCCGGAGCCTGGCTGCCGGCGTATGTCTACACCGAAGAATCGGACCTTAAGACCGGATTGACCAGGAGTCTGCACTTCAAGGCGCAGACCCGGCTGTGGGGTTATGACCTGAAAAATATCGGCAAGACGGAAGAGTTCACCCAGATTCTGGTCGATTCGCCGCAGTCGGTCACCGACCAGAGCCCTGTCGCCGCCGATGCCACTCCCGTCGTCGCCGAACGCATGTGGGAACAACAGGCCGAAGACAATGCCATCGATCGCCTGCAGAAGGTCGGCTTGCTGGCCCCTCCGAGCGAAGTCGATAAGGTCTTGGCCACCGTGGTCAACAATCTGCTGGTCACCAACAACATTGACCTGCAGGGAGACATCCACTGCCGCATCCTACTGACCGCGCCGCTCGAGTCGTTCACCATCGGCCACACCATTGTCATGAGCCGCGGTCTGCTCGACGTTCTTCCCGACGAAGCCTCATTGGCCATGGTTCTGGCCCATGAGCTCAGCCACATCGTGCTGGGTCATCATTTCGACACCAAGCTCGCCTTCAACGACAAGCTGTTCTTCCCCGACCAGGATTCTTTCAAAAGCCTCGACTTCAAACACACTCCCGCGGAAGAGCAAGCGGCTGACACCAAGGCTCTGGAACTGCTGCGGAACTCCCCATACAAAGATAAATTAGGTAACGCAGGATTGTTCTTGAAGGCTTTGCAGGAGAAAGCACCCGAGTTGCAGCACTTGATTCGTCCGCACCTGGGAAACAGTTTTGCCGGAGGCAAGAACGTCCGCATGGCGGATCTGCTGGCATCCGCGCCGGCGCTCGACGAGAAGCGCCTCGACCAGATCGCGGCTCTGCCCTTGGGCGGCCGCATCCGAGTCGATCCCTGGACCGATCAGGCGGAACTCTCCAAGGCCAAGCCGGTTGCGTTGACTTCGGCGCGCGAGAAAATGGAGTTCGAGATCACGCCCGTCTTCCCTTACCTCACGCGGTTGTCCACCGGCGGTACAGAGAAGGTCGCACTCACCACAACCTCAGGTTCGCAGACTCAACAAAAATAATTAAAGGGAAATTCGCGGGGTGCGCAGGCTCAAGCCTTCGCATGCGGAAGAATGGGAAGGAACTGATCCATCGCAGGCCCTTTACCGCTCCCCTCAAGAACTGCCGGAGCCGCCGCCTACTGAATGGCGCTGCCGACTTGAGAAAACACGTTGTTGGCATTCGACCCGATGAGCCGGATCGTGCCCACGACAATCACCAGAATCACAGCCAACATCACTGCGTATTCCGCAATGTCCTGTCCACGCTCATCGTTCCAGAGCTGCTGCAAACGTTTCGCCACGGGGCTCCTCTTTCTTGCTTCTGAATAACCGTGCCCTGCACTCCATCCCGGGCACAACCGCTCACACTTACCCTACCGACAGCCTTCCTGCGCTATTTGCAAATTTTAGTATTCCGAACCTCCACCGCCAATAGCACGGAAGTGCCACCGACTGGCCCGTTTTGGGAAGCTCCTCAGACTCAGGCAATGCTCTTCAGGGGCAGCGCCTGATTCACCGCAAACAGCGCGAGTTCCAGACGCGTCGAAACTCCTAATTTGTCAAAGATATTGCTGAGGTGGTGCTTGACGGTATCTTCGCTGATCTTGAAATATTCCGCTATTTCCTTGTTGGAGTACCCGGCTACGACTGCCGAAACGATCTCCAATTCGCGCGGCGTCAGGCCAAACTTCTTCTGCCGCGCCTCGTCATGCGAAGACTGCATCAGCGTGCGCAGATACTGCACCAGGTTCGAGACACTTTCCCGTCCCACCCAGTATTCGCCCTCCATCACGGTATGAATCGCTTTCAACAATAGTTGCGTCGCAGAATCCTTGAGCACCACTCCGCGCGCGCCCAACTGCAGCGCCTCGACGATCTGGCTCTTCTCCGCTGCCGCTGTCAGCAGAATCACCCGCACCGGAGTCGCATTCGCGGGCATACTCAATTCCCGCAGGGCTTCTAACCCCGGATGCTTGGGCATCGCCAGGTCGAGCAGCAAAATGTCAGGTTTCAATTGCCGCGCCAGTTTCACCGCCTCGGCGCCGTCCGATGCTTCTCCCAGAACCTTCAGGTCGGCTTCGGCCTCCAGCAACCGCCGCAGGCCGTCGCGGAAGATGGGGTGGTCATCGGCAATCACGAGACGAACCGGCTGCGTTTTTCTAAAGTTCATGAGGCACTTCTCCGCTCCGCGGCACGCTGATTTCCAGACGCGTTCCCTGTCCGGGATTTGATTCTACCGTGAGTTCGCCGGCAATCAAACGCACCCGTTCCTTTATGATCATAGGCCCTTTTCCCGCTTCTTCCATCTGATTCTGGTTGTAACGACCCGCAAAAGGGAACCCCTTTCCATCATCTTCCACAGTCAGACTCCATTTTCCCTGGCTCGATCCCAAACGCACCAGTGCGTGCCGCGCCCCGCTATGCTTCCGCACATTGACCAGTCCTTCCTGCACGATACGCAGGATTTCGCGACAGACGCGTTGCGGCATGTCCAGGTCCTCGAGATCAGTGACAAAGCGCGCCTGGATCCCCGTCTCGCGCTGAAAGCGCTCGACCGTGTCGTTCAACACAGCAAGCAGCCTTTGCGAATCTACGTCGATGGCCTTCATCTGCTGCATCAGTTCTCGCAGCTTGAGCACTTCCTCACGCAGCAGTCCCTGGATGCGGCCTAATTCCGACCCGATCGGTTTGCCGGCGTCGGCCTGCCGGCGCAACACGTCAACCTGCATCTCCACTGCAATCAGCGACTGCACCGCGCCGTCGTGCAGTTCCCGGGCAAAGCGCGCGCGCTCCGCCGCTCCCGCCCGGCGCCGCAGCCGGTGCAAAAGATAAACGTTGTAGACCGCAGGGCCGACCTGGTGGACGAGATCGAGCAGAAAACGTAGTTCCTCCTGCTTCTCGCCCCGCCAAGAAGGGTTAAACAGAAAGATCCGGCCCCTCCACTCGCTGCCAAAAAGAAAGGCCACTGTAATCAGCGAGTCGAACTTCTGCACATCCTTCTGGATGTCCCGCAGCTGGGAAATGGGCGCGAGGTTTGCCACCGGCACCGCGTGACCAGTGTCGTCTAACGCCAGAGTCGTCCACCGGTCGCCGCGAACCGAGGCGTAACACACATCCCCCGGAAAATCGTCGAGATAAGTTTTCGCGTCGCGAGGGCTGGAGTCCAGCCAATGAAACTCGGACGGTACACGTCCATCCGCCCGGTTCAACTCACCCACGAAGACCCGTTGGCTGTGCGATTCCTGCGATGCCACCACCACCCGCGACGCCCCATACATCGCCATAGCTTCATGGAAAATCTGCTCAATCGTCCCCGTCAGGCCCGCTTCCACCCGCACCCGCGACAAAGTCCCGGTCACCACAGCCTTCTCTGCCCGCAGATGCTTCTGCTGCTCGGCCAGATATCCCAGCAATAAACCCATCACCAGGAGATAGACCGACAGCATGAACAGGCGTTGCGGTTCGAACTCCCGCACATTCACCCGCAAGCCGAAAAAGCCGAGCGCGCCCAAGGGACTAAGCCAGTGGTGGATGAGTACAAAGCTTTCGATCCACAACAACGCGACTTCGGCGGCGGCCGTGCAGAGCGTTTCCCAAAGTCCCCAACGATAAGCCGCCGCAGCCAGCACGAAAAAGAAGAAGAGATAGAACGGCGCCCTCGGCCCTTCTGCAAAGATTGAGATCAACGCGGGCCAAACCACGTCTCCGGCGTGTACCAGAAGACGAAAGCCCGCCGTCGACTGCTGCCTGCGCCTCAGCAGCATCAGGATCAGAATGCCGTTCGCCAAATAAAATACGAACAGACCGTAAGCCGCCCACGAATTCCCCAGTTCAGTGGGATCCATGCGGATCGCCACTAAGGTTGAAATCGCGAGAAACACGCGTGCGGTCGCCAGCCAGCGCTCGATCCGGCGCGTCTCCCCCGGATCAGGCGGGATCCTCAGTCTCCAGGAATGTCGAAAGTGCTCAACCAGAGGATTCAATCGCGTCCCTCGCCGCGGTCGCTGGCGGCTCGCTGCATATTATTGAATAACAAAAGCTTACTGCAAGTCACGGCCTGGCATACTCCCACTTCAGGCCCCCGCCCTCGATTCATCTCGAGCATGCACAGGTTACTACAGTAATCAGCGTCACCTCCTGATCCCATCTAGAATTGCGGACAGAGGATTGTCTTGAGTAATCGTGCCAAAGTGTGGCTGGCGGCGGTTGCCGGGTTGCTGGCGGCCTTGGTTTTCGCGGCCCTGGTCCTGCCCAGATCATTTCGCCTGACCGCCTCGAGTGATGTCGTCCAGTGCTTCCTGCTGGCTTCCGGGGCGGCTGCGTTCGTCCCGCTGGCTCTGCGCTCCCAAGGGCGCCAGCGGCTGTTCTGGTCGCTCATCACGCTCGGCATTTCTCTCGAGCTCACTTACCAATTCCTTTGGACTTACTACGAAGTTATTCTCCGCCGCGACGTGCCCGACCTGTTTCCGGGCGACGTGATTCTTTTCCTGCATGTGGTTCCTCTGATGGCCGCTTTGGCCCTTCGTCCTCACGTTTCCCGCGACGAATACGCCGCGCGCGTCGGACGCCTTGATTTTGCGCTGCTGGTGATGTGGTGGTTCTATCTTTACGTCTTGATTGTCATTCCCTGGCAATCGGTTGTGGCCGACATACCCGCCTATAACCGCAACCTGAACGCGGTCTATCTCGCCGAGAAAGTCGCATTTCTGGCCGGCCTGGTCGCCTGCTGGATCAGCAGCAAAGGGGAATGGAGAAATCTATACGGCAGCCTGTTTGGGATGAATTTGTGTTACGCCGCCGGCTCCACCGCAGCCAACTGGGCAATCGCCCGCAAGTCGTACTACAGCGGCAGCCTCTACGACATCCCCCTGGTCGCTTCCATGGCCTACCTCACGTGGATTGGCCTGACCACTAAGGCGGAGAAACCGAGCGCAGACGCCCGGGAGGTTTCCACCGTCTACGGCGTGTGGGTCGCCCGCTGCAGCATGATTGCGGTGTTTTCCTTGCCTTTGTTCGCGGCCTGGGCCATGTCGGATGCCGCTATCCCTGCCCGCATCCGTCTCTTTCGGCTCACCTTGACTCTGGCGGCAGCATTCTTCATGGGACTCATGGTCTTTGTGCGTCAGAACCTGCTCGACCGCGAACTCATCCACTTGCTCGACCACTCGCGGGATTCCTTTGACAATCTGCAACGTCTGCAGGCGCAGATTCTGCAGTCGGAAAAACTGGCTTCGATTGGCCAGCTGGTCGGCGGCGCAGCCCACGAACTCAACAATCCCATTACCGCCATGTTGGGTTATTCCGACATGCTGCTGAGCACGCCACTAACCGCCGAGCAGCAACCCCTCGCGGCCAAAATCGGACAGTACGCTCGCCGCACCAAGTCTCTGGTCGCCAGTCTCATCAGCTTTGCCCGGCAAGCGCCCGCGCCCAAGAGTCCCGTCGACCTCAATACCCTGGCCCGCACCGCCGTTAAGCTGACGCAGCCGCAGTGGGAGGCTCTCGCCATTGAAGTCCGCGCTCAGTTCGATCCCGCGCTGCCCAAAGTCCTGGGAGACTCCAATCAGTTGTTGCAAGTCTGCCTGCAACTCGTCTCCAATTGCCTGCACTTGCTCAGCGAGCGCGGCGGACGGGTCTTGACCATGAGTACCGAACGGCAGGCGGGCACGGCAGTTCTGCTGATCGCCACCGAATCCATGCCTCCATCTCTCAATAGTCCGCACTCCCCAGTCGATCCTGAAAACGGCCTGGCCCTGAGTGCATGTGAGGGCATCCTGCAGGAGCACCGCGGTCAACTCTCGCGCGAGCGCCGCGAAGATGGCGCCACTCTGCTGCGTGTGGAACTTCCTATTACTGAGTCCGCTCCGGCCCGGACAAAGGCGTCTACGGTGCCGGTGCTGTGGCAATCTCGACCGTACGCTTGAGTTGCCCGCAGGCCGCGTAAATGTCCCGACCTCGCGGACGCCGCACAAACGCAGGTATTCCGCTTTCGCGTAGAATCGTTTGAAACGCCGCGACCCGCTCTTCGCCGGGAGTCGAAAACTCAATGCCCGGGCCTGGGTTCAGCGCAATCAGATTCACTTTGCAACGCATTCCCTGCAGCAACTCCGCCACTTCGTTGGCATTCTCCGGCGCGTCGTTCACACCCCCGAGCAGCACATACTCAAAAGTAATCCACTCGCGCGTGCGCAGCGGATACTCCCGCGCCGCCGCCATCAGCATTTCCAGATTCCATTTCTTGTTCAGCGGCATCAGCCGCGTGCGCAGCTCGTCATTCGAAGCGTTCAATGAGATCGCCAGCTTTGGCCGAATTTTCTCTCCACCCAAGTCATGAATGCGCGGCACGATTCCCGCCGTCGAGACCGTCATCCGCCGCTCCGCAATGCCGACTTCCTCGACCAGCAGGCGCGCCGCCTTCACGAAGTTCTCGTAATTCAGAAACGGTTCGCCCATGCCCATGAACACCAGGTTGATGCGATCCTCGGGCGGCGATACTTTTTGGTCCTTCAACACCGCGCAAACCTGCCCCACAATCTCACCCGCCGTCAGATTGCGCTTCACCCCCAGCAGAGCCGTCAGACAAAACTGGCAATCCACGGCACACCCCACCTGGCTGGAAATACAAATCGTCGACCGCCCCGGTTTTTGGGTGGCGCCGCGCTTTAGCGCTGCGATAGGCTCATCCTTTTTGGGACGGGCCTTAGCCCCTGAGGTACCTGAGCTGGAATCCTGAGCTTCATCCCCCGCCTCGCTGCCATCCCCCGCTTCCCCGCCATCGCCCTCGGGCATCCACACCGTCTCCACACTCTGCCCATCAGCAAACGCAATCAAATACCGCACCGTGCCATCCTGCGACACGAACCTCTGCTCGATCCGCGGCAGCCCAACCGACACGCCTTTTTCCGCTAGCCAGCCCCGCAGTTTCTGCGACAACGTCGAAATCTCATCGATCGACTCCACCCGCTGCCGGTACACCGCTTCCAGAAGTTGCTTGGCGCGATAGCCCGCCTCACCCGCCTCGCTCGCCAGCGACAGAAGTTCGTCCCGGTCCAACCCGAGTAGCTCGATTTGGGGTGAATTCTTCATAACCTACTGATTCTAAATAACTAAACTATTCTCGCACACCCGTCGGGCCTATGTCAGAATAGTAATAGGGTCCTCGGCTGAATCGACAGCGTCTAATAGAGATTACTACCACCGAAAATCACAAAATGGCTAAAGAAGTCCGCAATATTCGTCGTCAAAAGCTGCCCAACGGGCTGACCATCATCACCGAGCAGATGCAGCACATCCGCTCGGCCTCCATCGGCATCTGGCTACAGACCGGCTCGCGCGACGAAGACGCCGAATGGAACGGCATCTCCCATTTCATCGAGCACATGGTTTTTAAAGGGACCGAGCACCGCACGGCGGAAGAGATCGCCCGCCAGGTCGATTCCATCGGCGGCAACATGGACGCGTTCACCGCCAAGGAATGCATCTGCTTCAACGTCAAGGTGCTCGACGAACACGTCCCCACCGCGCTCGACATTCTCAGCGACCTGGTGCTGAACCCGGTCTTCGATACCGCCGACATCGCCCGCGAACGCGGCGTCATCCTGGAAGAAATAAAAATGGACGAAGACAATCCCGATTACCTCGTCCACGAAATCTTCACTCAGAATTTCTTCAAGGATCACCCGCTGGGCAAGCCGATTCTAGGCACAAAAGAAACCGTGAAGCGCTTCGAGCGCCCGTCGGTCGTCGACGCCTACGCTCACCGCTTCGCGCCCGGCAACATCATAGTGTCGGCCGCGGGCAATCTCGATCACGACCGCTTCGTCGAACTGGTCACCAAAGCTTTCGAGCACATGAAGCCGATTAAGAATGGAAACAACGGCTTCCATTCCTCCGTTCCGAAAATCGTCTCCCGCATTATCCTACGCAACAAGAAAGCTCTGGAGCAGGTGCAGCTCTGCCTCGGCGTGCCCGCGCATCCCATCGCGCATGAAAAGCGCCACGCCGGCTACATTCTCAACACTCTGCTTGGCGGAGGCATGAGTTCGCGCCTGTTCCAGAATATCCGCGAGCGCCAGGGTCTCGCCTACTCCATCTACAGCGATCTCAATCCCTACCGCGACACCGGATGCCTCGCCGTCTACGCGGGCACGTCATTAGCGTCTGCCTCGAAAGTCGTGCAATCGGTGGTTAGCGAATTCCGCAGCCTCAAGACGACACCGGTTCCCGAAGAAGAGCTGAAGCGCTCCAAAGCCCAGCTGAAGGGAAGCTTGATGCTGTCGCTCGAATCGAGCACGGCCCGCATGTCGAATCTGGCACGCCAGGAAATGTATTTCGACCGCTTCTACGATCTCGACGAGCTCATCGAAAAGATCGAAGCCGTGACTGCGGAAGACCTCAGCAGTCTCGCCAACGAATTCTTCAAGACGGAATCAGTCGCCGTCACAGTGCTGGGAAATCTGCCAGGGCTGAAAATTACCCGCGACCAATTGGCCTGCTGACCAGGCTGGGCTTGTTTTTGAAACGGAGCGGCTTCCAGCCGCGCTTCTCTGTGAATTCCGAACCTTTGTTCCCGTGACGGGCCTATCTGAGTGCTTCGTGCTGCAGCTTTCGCTGGCCTAACGCCGGTTTTCGAGGGATACTATCCGCAGAATCGAGCTGCTTCCAGTCTGTTATGTTCGAGCTCAAGAAGTTCATTCCAAAGTTCGAGCCAAAGTTGGATCGTCTCCCAGGCCCACGATCCGGCGTTTCCCGGGAACAAGAACCCAAGCAACGTCGCATGATGCTGGTTGCGCTTACGTTACTCGTCATCGCGTTCGGAGTTGTCGTCTATCACGATCGTAATTTCTGGTTCCCCGATACGCAGGAATCCGAAGGGGCCGACGCCCAGCCCCCAGAAACTGTTCCCGCCGAGACTTCATCTCCAACCCAGGCGGTAATTGCCAAACCGGCGTCGCTGGCACATGAAGGGCGGCACCGTCTGAAGCCCCGGCCGAGCGCTTCTACGGCAACACATTCTTCTGCAACACATTCTTCCCTGGTCGGCGCATCCACGTCCAACTCACACGCAGCCGATCCCTCCGCTAACTCACCCACTCCCGATTCGTCGGCTACTGATGCGTCCGCTGGGTTCACCGCGACCACCACCAGAACCGTGCTGCCGCCGCTCGAAGTCGAAGTCGTCGCCGGAGACGTCCATCGCACCATTCACCCCGGCACCAACTCCGTGCGCGTCGATCTCCAGCCCGGCTCACCCACGCAGCCAGTCTCCGATGCACCGGCCACAGGCGCCGCCAGCGACACTGCGGCCAGCGTGACCAGCAGCGCCGCCGAACGCGTGCAAATTTCCGCCGATGCGGCAGAAGTCGTCAGCCGTCCAGTCAAGCCTGGATATCCTTTGCTGGCGCGCCAAATGAAGGTGCAAGGCTCGGTGATTCTGCAGGCACTGATCGGCCGCGATGGCCTCATCCAGGATCTGCGCGTGCTCAGCGGCCCGCCCATTCTGGCCAGCGCAGCACAGGAAGCGGTCAAGCAATGGCACTTCAAACCGCACTACCAGGGCTCCGACGCGGTCGAGACCCAGGCCAAAATCACGGTCAACTTCACCATCTCGACCAACTGAATCATCGCTCCAATTCTTCGTGAGAGTTTCTTCTCGAAGAGCCCGCCGTGGTTTCGGCTCGCGAGCGGGTTGGCCCGCGCGAACTCTAAGACGACACTGCGGACAGCTATGGATGAAAGCTTGCGAGCTGCAAGTCAGGGAACGGTCAGAAGAAATCAGGGAACGGTCAGAAGAAAAGTGATGCAAAAATAACGAGCGCCTTGAACTCTTTCGAGTCCAAGGCGCCCGGGCAGCCCTCCCCCAGAACTGCTCACTGAAGAAAATAGAATGGCCCACCCTTCCCTGCCTATAGCACTTCCGTGCCATACCGGGGTGGAACGCGGCCCGTTTCTATCTCGCTGAATAATCTGCGCTTCGTGCAACCGCGCCGCAAAAGCCGCCAGCGCGCCCTCTGAAGTCTCTGTGGATTTTGCCGATGACCCCAATAGCCGGGGACTTCCCTCGGCCACGCAGGCCTTCATCTCAATGTCTTTATTTAACGATCCGGAGATTTGTCGCGGCATCCTCGAAAGCCTGCCGTCCGGCGTTTGCGTGGTCGACCTGCAACGAAAAATCATGATGTGGAGCGACGGGGCAGAGCGCATCACCGGCCGTCTGCGCCACGAAGTCATTGGCCACTCCTGTCTCTCGGAAACCCTGCAGCATCACGATCAGCCGGGCTGTGAATTCTGCCTCGAAGACTGTCCCGTCGCCCGCGCCATCAAGACATCACAATCTGCGGAAGGCATCGGGGCTCTGCGCCACAAGACCGGATACGAAATCCCGGTCCGCATCTGCGCCGTACCCGTTCACAACCTGCATGGTTCGATCATCGGCGCCGTCGAAACTTTCGAGGAACTCCGCAGCGCCGAGATTCCCGATGATCGTAAGGACAGCCCGCAGCCTCCCGGCTGCGTCGATGACATTACCGGCATAGCCAGCCATGTCCTGATGCAGTCTCACCTGCGCGAGACTCTGGCCACATTCGCGGAGCTGCAGGTTCCGTTCGGCGTTCTCTGTTTGCGTCTCGAAGGGCTGGAACATTTCCGGGCCAGCTTCGGCCCGGAAGCGGCCTCCTCTTTATTACGCGTAGTCGCGCGCACGCTCGAAGGCGCACTCTGGAAAACCGACTTCGTCGGACGTTGGTCGGACGATCAATTCCTCGTCATCCTCGACGGTTGCCAGGAAGAAGCGCTGCACTCCGTGCGAAACCGCCTCCGCCGCATGCTGGCCAATGACGCCATCGAGTGGTGGGGAGAGTCGCGGTCGCTGGCGATGTCGGTCGGCCAGGCCACCGCCTTGCCCGGCGATACCGTCGAGTCGCTCATGGAGCGAACTCAGCAATCGCTCAACGCAGCCTCTGCAGCAGCTTCCACAAAAAGCGCCCAAGCCGCCGCTGCGGGCGGCAATCCATCTTCTGGAGTCAGCTAAAGCAAATGTTTGCCATCATCGGCATCGTCGTCGTTTTCGGTTGCGTCGTGGCTGGCTACCTCATGGAGCACGGCAACCTCCGTGTCCTGTTTCAACCGGCGGAATTGGTCACCATCGGCGGCGCGGCCATCGGCACACTCCTGGTCGCCAACCCGCTTCACATCCTCAAGACGATCGCGGGCAGCATTGGCGGCGTCTTCGGCGGTTCCAAGTTTGGCAAGCAAACCTATATTGACACCTTGAAAATGATGTACGGCCTGCTCAACAAGGCCCGCAAAGACGGTTTGATGGCTCTCGAATCCGACGTCGAAGAGCCCTCGAAAAGCCCGGTTTTTTCCAAGAACCCCGCCTTCCTCAAGAACCATCACGTTTGTGATTTCGTCTGCGACTCCCTGCGCATGGCCATCACCGGCATCGATGCTTTCGACCTCGACCAGATGCTCGACCTCGACCTCGAAGTTCACCATCAGGATTCCGCCGCGCCCACCGCGGCCCTCAGCACCGTGGCCGATTCCCTGCCCGGCCTGGGCATTGTCGCCGCCGTTCTCGGAGTTGTGATCACCATGGGTTCTCTTGGCGGGCCGCCGGAAGAAATCGGACACAAAGTGGCCGCCGCCCTTGTAGGAACTTTCCTCGGCATCCTGCTGTGTTACGGGTTGGTCGGCCCCATCGCAGCCAACATGACCAAGGCCGCCGACGAAGAGCACGCTTTCCTTTATGTGATGCGCGTTCTCATGGTCTCTTTTCTCAGAGGAACTGCCCCCATCATGGCGGTGGAAATGGCGCGCCGCGCCGTCCCCGGCCATGTGCGGCCCTCGTTCAAGGAACTCGAGCAGGCTTGCCGTAGCGGAGGATCGGCCGCCGCAGCCACGGCGGGCGGCGCATCCTAAGCGTTTCGCTTGCAAACCAACACCATGGACAAAACCCGCCCCATCCTCATCATCAAGAAAAAAAGCGGCCACGGCGGCCACCACGGCGGCGCCTGGAAGGTCGCCTACGCCGACTTCGTCACCGCCATGATGGCGCTCTTCATCGTGCTCTGGCTGCTCAACGCCAGCAAAGAGGTTCAAGTTGCTGTCGGCGGATATTTCAAAGATCCAACCGGAACCGCCAAGAAGGTCGGCTCCAACATGGTGGGCAATGGAGAGAACTTCGTCCTCAATAAAGACAACATGCCAAAGTTGAAAGAACAGTTGCAGCAGGCCATCAAGCAGATGACCGACTTCGACAAATTGAAGAGCCACATCGAAATCACCGTGACTGCCGAAGGCCTGCGCATTGAACTCTCCGAATCGGCCGCTGGCACGTTTTTCAAAAGCGGCAGCGCCAAACTCAATAGTGACGGCAACGAGTTGCTCATCACTCTCGCCCAGGAATTGGGGAAACTCCCCAACAAACTCTCCATGGAAGGTCACACCGATTCCCAGCCTTACACTTCGGCCAGTTACGGAAACTGGGAACTCTCCTCCGATCGCGCCAACGCCGCCCGCCGCGTCATGCAGGCGAACGGAATCAGAGCGGACCAGATCACGCAAGTCCGCGGCTTCGCCGACCAGCGCTTGCGCAAGCCCGACGCCCCGCTCGATCCCGCCAACCGCCGCATCTCACTCATCGTGCAATACACTCCGAAAAACGAGGACGAAGACGTCAAACCCGCAGTCGGCGATCAAAAAGCCGAAGGCAACAAACCCTCGGCCGCGCAGGAAAAATCCACCGACAAGAAATAGCTTCCGGATGCAGTTCCGGTTCCCAAATCAGCCTTCCCGACTCAGGTCCCCGACCCAGGTCCCGATAAAGTTTGCTTCCCTCCCGTGACTGTGCCACACTGACCGCGAATTTTGTTATGACTGGCGCGCTTCGTATCTCTCCAACCCAAACCACGATCGGGCGCACACTCCGCATCCTGTTGCTCGTATGCGTGCCCATTGTGAACGCTTTCGGCCAGATCCCAGCCAACAGCCCGGGCGAGTCCTCAAGGTATCCTAAGTACGTTCCAGGAATGTCGAGTTACGACAGCGCTCCGAACACCGGAGTGTTCGTCTTCCATGTGTTCGCCGAGAAAGCGGGCGCTCACCTGCACGGGAGGGCGCGAGTGGAACTTACGAATCTCGCCAATCACATTGGTGTGTTCCAGGTCATCGAAAGCGACGGAGAGGGAGTCTTCGTCAATCTGGCGTTCGGAAACTATCAAGTTGAGGCAAGCGCGTTGGGATATCTGACCGCTCACCTGGAAGTTCAGGCGGTAAGCACGATACACCCGGAGCCGATTGAAATCGTGCTGCAACGTGATCCCTCTGCTGTCGATCTCCAAGTCACGGAAGACATCCTATCTCCGAAGGCGCGAAAAGAAGCCAGGTACGCTGTATCTCTGATGAAGGTAGGCGACTTCGCGGAAGCGCAGAAGCATCTGGAGACAGCCTACAAACTGGCGCCGTCGAATTCAGACTTGAACTTTCTGCTCGGTTACCTGTACTTCCAGCGCGAAAAGTATGCGCAGGCAGGAATGTACTTGAGCGCAGCCGCATCCCTCGGCCCTCACAATGCCCAGGCGCTGACTCTGCTCGGCAGAACCGACTTGGCAAGAGAGAACTATCCCGCGGCTCGATCAGCCTTGGAACAAGCCATTCTCGCCGACGATGACAATTGGCTGCCTCATAACTTCTTGGCAGACGCGTATCTTCACCAGAAGGACTACGGCAAGGCTCGCGACGAGGCTCAAATTGCGATCACTAAGGGCCAGAGGGATGGAAAGACGATTGCGAGTCCTGCCGAGCTCGTTCTCGCTCAAGCTCTCATTGGTCTTGGCCAGGAACAGGAGGCGATTCAAGCGCTTGAAGTCTTCCTAAAGGATTCTCCCCAGAATCCCATGGTCTACCAAGTCCGCAACTTGATCACCGATCTCAAGAAACGCAACTCCAGTTCCTCGCCGGATGAAAACGCGAAAACTTCAGACGTTGATACGTCCCGCGCTGATCCTCTTGGAGCCGTTCCCGGTCCTGCGCTCACAACTCAGACCTGGCGGCCTCCCGACGTTGACGACGCGAAGCCAACCCTCGCCCCCGGGGTTGTATGCCCGGCCGCGGAGGTAATCGACGGATCGGGGAAAAGAGTGCAGGAGTTAGTTCAGGATCTTGCCCGCTTCGCCGCCAACGAAGACTTATTCCATCAGTCGATCGACGCGTTTGGCTTTCCCACTCGCACGGAGACGAGAAAGTACGACTACGTCGCAATGGTGTCAGAGCCCCAACCGGGTGCGGTTTCCATCGAAGAATTTCGCACGGACAAACCGCCGCAGGTAGGTTATCCCGACGGCATCGCAAGTACCGGGTTCATCACCTTGGCGCTCGTCTTTCATCCCGACATGCAAAAAGATTTCGATTTGGATTGCGAGGGACAGACCAACTGGCGCGGACAAACCAGTTGGTTAGTGCACTTCCGCCAGCGTCACGACAGTCCCAACCGGATGCACGGATATATGCTCGGCGATCAGCTTTTCCCCGTCGATCTCAAAGGCAGGGCGTGGATTACTGCCGACAAGTTTCAAATCGTGCGGATCGAAGCCGACATGGTCAAACCCATGCCTGAAATCCAGTTGCTCAGCGAGCACCAGGCCGTGGAATACGGCCCGGTGCCGTTTCCCAAGAAGAATACAACTCTCTGGTTGCCGAAAACTGCAGAGATCTATTTCGACTTCCGCAAGCATCGCTACTACCGGAAGCACGCCTTTGATCACTTCCTGCTTTTCTCGGTCGATTCGGAGAACAACGAAAAGGTACCGACAGCCAAACAATAGCCAGGACAAACCGGAAGGCGAAAAATCCTCATAGTCCCCAGGACAATCCGCAGCGCCGACACGTAAGTCGCTGGATGTATAATCGCCGGTTGATTCCCACTCCGGAGCGCTCATCATGATCGGTTGCACCATGATCAGTTCCACCATAAAGAGTTCCGCGCGACGCGTCCGTTGCCTCGTCGTCATTCTGTGCTTCGTGCCCACCCTGTGGTCCCAGGAACGACAGGAAAAAGTTGACCTCGAAACCATCTCGCGCATCCGCTATGAGGGCTTTCGCAATTCCAAAGTCATGGAGTATGCCTCGGGCCTTATGGATTCAATCGGCGAACGCCTCACCGGATCCCCCAACATGAAGCGTGCCAACGAATGGACTCGCGACCAGCTCACCGCCATGGGCTTGAGCAATTCGCACCTCGAGCCCTGGGGCCCCTTCGGCCGCGGATGGGCCAACCAATACACCAACGTTCGCATGACCTCGCCCGATATCGCCCCGCTCCTTGTTTACGCGAAAGCCTGGACCCCAGGCACCAACGGTGTTGTCACAGGTAAATGCATCCACGTCAACATTGAAAAAAAGGAAGACTTCGATAAATACAAAGGAAAGCTGGCCGGGATGATTGTGATCTTCGGCCCCGACGCCGAAGTAACGCCTATCACGGAAGCTCCCTATAAACGCTACACGGACGACGATCTCGCCAAGACCGGCGAATATCAAATTCCCGGCGAACGTCCTCCGTTTCGCCCGTCCGAGATCGCCCGCCGGCGACAATTCACCAAAGATCTAAACCAATTCTTCGCCGACGAGAAAGTTCTTGCGGTCATCGACCACAGCCGCGGCACCTCTGGCGGCGGCACCGTATTCGTCCAGTCCGGCGGTTCCTTTAAACCCGGCGAGACCACAACCATTCCTCAGCTCACCATGGCCTCCGAGCACTGGACTCGCATTGCCCGCCTGCTGCAGCAGAAAAAAGATGTCACGCTCGAACTGAACGTCACCAACACGTTCTACGACGATGACCCCATGCAATACGACACCATCGCCGAAATCCCTGGCACCGACAAGAAAGATGAAGTCGTGATGCTGGGCGCGCACCTCGACTCCTGGCACGCCGGCACCGGCGCCACTGACAACGGCGCGGGCACGATCGTCATGATGGAAGCCATGCGCATCCTGAAAGCTCTCGACATCAAGCCCCGCCGCACCATCCGCATTGGCCTGTGGAGCGGCGAAGAAGAAGGCTTGCTCGGCTCGCAGGGTTATGTGGAACAGCACTTCGGCTCACGTCCGCCCTCCGACGATCCCAACATGAAAGGCATGCCTACGCTCCTGCGTCGCGATGCCGGTGCAATCACCGTGAAGCCCGAGCAGGCGAAAGTCTCCGCCTACTTCAACATCGACAATGGCACCGGAAAAGTTCGCGGCATATACCTGCAGGAAAATGAAGCCGTCGCGCCCATCTTCGAGCAATGGATGCGTCCGTTCAAAGACCTCGGCATGACCACGCTCAGCATGCGCAACACCGGCGGCACCGATCACCTCTCGTTCGACGCGGTCGGCATCCCCGGATTCCAGTTCATCCAGGATCCCATTGAGTACGAAACCCGCACCCACCACTCCAACATGGACGTCTACGACCGCCTGCAGCCCGAAGATCTCAAACAGATCTCGGTGATCGTCGCCAGCTTCGTCTACGACGCCGCCATGCGCGATCAAATGCTTCCTCGCAAGCCGATCGAGAAGCCGCTCCCGAAGGAACCGGAAAAGAAAGACGATTAAGATCCGAACTGGCCGCGCGTCGGAAGAATACAGCCCACGGCCTGCCCTGAGGCTGTCGAAGGGGCGCAAGCCGTGGTCCCAGCCCGGGGAGTGAGCGATCCCCAGAGGGGCGAAAGAGAATCGACGACACAGACTCCGAACCTCATGTTTTCTCCCCAACCCATCGGCTACATTCGAAGCCCCTACCAGAGCACAAAGCAGATTCCCAAAGGCCCCGGCGCTAAACATGAAGCAGAGGGCATCCTCGAAATTCTCCCAGAATTCGCCGCCGGCCTCGCCGACATCGAAGGCTTCTCGCACCTGTTCGTCCTGTGGGTATTCGACCGCGCCGAGGGTTTCGAGCTCTTCGGCACTCCTCCCATCGACGATCGTCCGCACGGCGTCTTTGCCACCCGTTCCCCGCGACGTCCCAACCCCATCGGACTTACCGTGGTTCAACTCCTCCGCCGCGACAGTAACTACCTGTACGTGCGCGGCCTCGACATGCTCGACGCGACCCCGATTCTCGATCTCAAGCCTTACCTGTCAAGCATCCCGCCCGAAACGTTACGCCGCGGCTGGATCACCGAAGCCGAAGCCCGGCGCGAAAAATAATGGCTCAAAACAAGAGTCGCGTAGAACCTCAAATCTTTCAGCGGCAACTATGCAATTTCCTTCATCTTGCGGGAGCGGCAAGAAGTGAGGTAGCTTTCCAAGGCGGAAGCGTGCGACCCCCCTTGCGCACGGCAGCGGCACGGTTTCGAAACCCAAGGAGCGTCATCATGCAGTTCAGCTGCCCCGAAGAATTTCCAGGCTCACAGAAAAAATCAGCGCGCAGAAAGTCGGCGCCCACATCGATGAAATCCATTATGAAATCCATCCTCAGCGCCACTCTCTTCGTAACAGCGGCAGTGCTATGCGCGGCGATGTTCGCGCAAGCCCAGACGGTCACGACCATTTACAATTTCACCGACAGCCCAACCAGCGGAGCCAACCCGTGGTACGTAACCCTGGTGCAGGGCACGAACGGGAGCTTTTACGGCACCACCTACAACGGCGGTAAAAACGTCTCCGGCACCATCTTCAGCGTGACTCCCGGCGGGCAGCAAAAAATTCTCTACAGTTTCGCGGGAGGCACCACCGACGGCGCCTATCCCACCGGCGGCCTCACCCTCGGCACCGACGGCAATTTCTACGGCACCACGCAGCAAGGCGGTAGCCAAAGCGAGGGCATCATTTTCAAGATCACGCCCACGGGCACCTACACCATCCTGCACAACTTTAACTCCTTCATCGATGGAGCTTTCCCCTGGGGCCCTCCAATTCTCGCATCCGACGGAAATTTCTACGGCACCTCCAGCGGCGGCGGACCTAACGACCGCGGCCTTGTCTACAAGATCACCAGTTCCGGCACCTTCAGCGAAGTCTATCGGTTTGATGTGACACACGGCTATTCTCCGATCGCCCCGCCCACCCAGGGCGCTGACGGATTCCTTTACATCCCTGTTGCCCAAGGCGGCACATATTTTTGTGGAACCATTGTCCAGATTTCCACGGCCGGCGTGCTGAACAATACCTACGATTTTCCCTGCGGCCCCGGCGGATCGTTCCCTCTCGGCCCACTCGTCCAGGCTGAAAATGGCGACTTCTACAGCACCACACAAGATGGCGGCACTAACGGTGAAGGCACCATTTATCAGGTCACGACCGGCCTTGCCGTGACCATACTCCACAGCTTCGGCGCGGACTTCGGAGACGGCACTTTCCCCGCCGCTGGCATGCTCCTCGCCACCGACGGCAACTACTACAGTGCGACCGCCGAAGGCGGCGCCAATGACGACGGCACCCTGTTCAACACCACCACCAGCGGAACCTACACCAGCCTCTACAGCTTCAACAACAGCACCAACCTCTTGCAGATGTCCCCGCTGGCCCCGCCAGTCCAAGGGACCAACGGCCTTCTCTACGGTGTCACCGAGTTCGGCGGCGGCGCCAACGACGGCACCGTTTACAGCCTGAATATGGGCCTGGCGGCGTTCGTAAACACGGCATTGTTTTCCGGCAAGGAAGGCGAAACCGTTACCCTTCTGGGGACGCACCTGACTGGGACGAAGGCAGTCACGTTCAACGGCAGCGCGGCGAATTTCAAAGTGCTCTCCGATACTCATCTCACCGCGACCGTTCCTCCGGGCGCGACCACCGGTCCGATCGAGGTAACGACTCCCCGTGCCACCCTGCAGAGCAGGAAAACGTTCGTCATAAAGCCGTAAGGCTACATCAATCGATTCGGGTGCCCCATCCTTATCTCGCGTTCTTCGCGAGATAGGATGGGGTTTCTGATTTTGGCGGGGTATCCCCCCTCCCCCCCCGCAATTCATTGGAATCATCGCTTCAGCGAGATTTCTCAAATTAATCTATGGGCTGCAACAACTTAGGGGCAAAATCTTGAGCCCCAACGACTTAGCGCAGGGGCAATTTTGCCTGTCGGTTCGGCTAGTATGAGATTTTGGGAAATCTCGGTCAAGGTTGGACGAACGTGGGCGGTTGTGGAAAACGACTAGCCGGATCGGACACCCGGTCCATCGTAAGCGCTCTAATACCCGGTGAAATGCCTCGGGGTATCGAAGCGATCGGATTGCGGCAAAGAAGAACTGGCCGCTACTTCGTCCGAAGCAGGTCGCCGCTGGCGAAGACATAAGTCGTCAGCTTATCCAGTTTGATGTTGCCTTGCTTCGAGAGCAGCGCCAGGGTTCCATCGTTACTGGTCGCAGTGTCCACATTTTTCATCTGGACGCGGTGGTTCGATGTGATGGCAGAGGGGGTATCCGGAACGGACGCACCTTTATCTGAGTCACTTCCCGGAAACGGTCGGTAAACCTTTGAGTTCGGATCAGGGTACTGGCCTTGGCCGTTCCAGGTCCGGTTTGCGGGTTGTGTTGGCCCGTACTGGAGATCCTGCCCCGCAGCCTCGGTGGTGGGGTAGTACCAGGTTGTCAAGTAAATCTTGACGGGAGCGGATCCGCTCTTCCACTGCACCGAATCCATCCGCAGGGAGATGCGGGACACATCGCTTTTGGTCTTCGCCACCGACTCGATTACTTCTCCTGAGAAGAGTGCATCCCGTGGGATGACTATGCCTTCTACCAGGGTAGCGATCTGGAGTTTCGCCTGGATCCTGGTTCCGGCCGGCGTTTTGCCGGCAATCACGCTTTGCTGCAGGATCACCGGAAACTCCTGTACACCGGAAGGGGCAGCCACAGCTGGCTTCTGCTGGCCGGCCAATATGCCAGAACAGCCAACAAAGAGCACCAAGGTTGATACTACGGTCGTCCTCGTCCTCATCCTCATCGACATCGAAATACCCCTTTTGTCATATTGGACGAGCTTGATTTCGAGACTCGCGCACTTGCCGACTGGCAGCGCAAGAATCGCACCGCCGGATTATACCCCCGGTTGGCCAAGGAGACGACCTACTTTAATGTCTCAGAAATGTCAAAACTTGGCTACGATATCGATTTTGTTCTTGACAACCGTGATTGGGGGGATGTAACACCGTAAACGGTTACGTTTCACTGGGGCAACGCTATTCCAGAGACACCCGCAACCTGTCCAAATCGCGACCCAATTTCGGAGGCTTCAAATGAAATCTCTCTCGCCCATGTTTGCCGGGAGTTTTGGCAAAGCTGTGAGACGCAATGGCTCTCGCCTAGCGCTTCTCCTCGCAGCCCTGTTCGTTATGTTCGCCGTTCCAGCCTTGGCGCAGGAAGCCACCGTCGTCGGCACCGTGACGGATCCGACCGGCGCTGCAGTTCCCAACGCCACCATCACAATTACCGACACCGATACGGGTGTGGCACGCAGCCTGCCGACCAACAGTGACGGCCAGTACGTGGCGCCTGACCTCATTATCGGCCACTACAATGTGCACGTGAAGGCGACCGGTTTCAAGGCCAGTGAGCAGAAAGATCTCGTGCTTGCGGTAGGAGATCGGATCCGTGTCGATTTCAAGCTGGTAGTCGGCAGCGTGCAGGAGCAGGTGACCGTTGAGGCCAACGCGGTCGCCGTGCAGACGGACAGCGGCGAGGTCAGCAACGTCATTGACGGGCAACAGCTGACGCAGCTCGCCACCAATGGCCGGAGCCTGTATGAGCTGTTCGCTCTCGCCCCCGGAGCGGTCAGCCTCCAGACCAGCCGCGTGGGATTCACCCCGGTCAGTGCCGATGACAATGTGAGTCTCAACGGCCAGCGGGAAGGCCACAACCTGCAGCTGATTGACGGCGGTGAGAACCTCGACCGTGGCGGCAGCAGCGGCGGCGTCGCGCCCTCCCTCGACTCCCTCGCCGAGTTCCGCAACATGACGTCCAATTACAGCGCCGAGTATGGCTTGGCGTCAGCGGCGATGATCACCTCGGTGATCAAGTCAGGAACCAAACAGTTCCACGCCCAGGCCTGGGAGCTGTTCCGCAACGACTACCTTGATGCGCGCAACTATTTCAACCCCGCTCCGGCGCCGGTAGCTGAATTGCGCTACAACATTTACGGCTTTAACCTCGGCGGAAAAGTTCCGGGGATGAATAACCATCCGACCTTCTTCTTCTACAACCAGGAATGGCGCAAGGAGATTGACGGCGGTCTGATCAATCAGAACGTCCCGCTGGCCAGTGAATACCCTGGTGCGAACGGCGCGGTTCTGCCCTTAACATACAATGGCAAAGCAAGCGTCGCCACTGATCCCTTGTTATCCGCCGTCCCTGCTTCGGTCCAATTCGCTGGTTGTGGCGGTGTCGCGCCGGCTGGTGTCGTCCCGGGTCAGCCCTTCCCCAACAACACCATCCCTGCCTGCATGATCAGCTCCAACGCAACCGCTCTTCTGACAGCCGGTGGCAAGTACGGCGGCATCTTCCCGGCGCCGAGCCCCAGCTCCCCCAATGGCGCATTTTTCCAAGGCGGGAACAATTCTCCCACGAGCCTGCGCGAGGAAATTGCCCGTATCGACCACACCTTCAGCCCGAAGTTCACCGTGTTCGGGCACTGGATTTCCGAGCAGATCTCCCAGACCTACGGCACCACGCAGTGGAGCGGCGACAACGTTCCCTCGATTGCTGACGTGTTTGGAAACCCCTCGTATAGCGCCGTGATCCATACGACTTATGTGATCAGCCCGACCCTGCTCAACGAGGCGTCTTTCAACTACAACGGCAACCGGATCCACATCATCCCCGACAACCTGGTAACCGCCCCGACTGGGTTCACCTTTAACCGGTTGTTTACCGGACCCAACGTCGATACCCGCATTCCGTCGATCAACTTGAGCGGCGTCACCGGCTCCGACTACACCGCCAACTGGACGCCGTGGAACAACAAAGCGGACGATTACCAGATCCGCGACGATATTTCGTGGACCAAGGGAGCACACCAGCTGAAATTTGGCGGGAGTTGGGCACTTTATAAGAAAACTCAGGATGCTTTCGCCAATACCGAAGGCAACTTCACCTTCAACGGCCTTTACACAGGGTATGACTACGCTGACTTCCTGCTCGGATACGCCCAGGCTTATTCGGAGGACGGCAACAAGATTACCGGCCAATGGAATAACATCTCGCCGGCCGCTTACGTCCAGGATAACTGGCGCGTAAACAGCCGACTCACTTTGAACCTGGGTCTGCGGTGGGACGGCATTCCGCATACTTACGAAGCGAACCAACAGTCCTCGAACTTCTACCCGAACCTGTACAACCAGGCCGATAAAGCTCAGCTCTGGAATAACGGTAGCGGCGACGTTTGTTCGGGACCGGCTACGGCGACAGCAAATTTCGGCTGCACCGGCGCGAGTCCCGGTCTGGTTGCCAGCACAAATCCACAGTTGGGCGGGTATAAGTTCTATCTCAACGGCATCGGGGTCGGAGGGGTGAACGGAATTCCGAAAGGTCTCGTGAACCCCTCGTGGAATAATTGGGGCCCGCGCATCGGCTTTGCCTACGATCTCACCGGTCAGGGCAAGACCGTCATCCGCGGTGGCTTCGGACTCATGTACGAGCGCATTCAGGGCAACGACATGTACAACGGAGCCGTTAATCCCCCGGGCGATCCGAATCCGACGCTCAACGGCGTCTCGCTACAGAATCCCGGGCTCAACCTCGCCAGCAACACCACCATCACTGCCGCGGCGTTGCCAGTACTTCCCCTCGGCGTCACAGGCATCGCGATCAATTACAAGCCACCGACGAGCTCGCAATACAGCGCGGGTGTCGAGCAGGCAGTGGGAGCGCATGCCGTATTGAACATCTCCTACGTAGGGAGTCAGGGACGACACGAGAACTACTACCAGGAGATCAACCTTCCCGCGGTTGGCGATATCCCGGCGCTGCTTAAGCCGGGCGCGCCCAGCATTTACTCTGATTCAACCCTGGCCTATCCCGGATTCGGCGCCGTCCGCCTGGCGTATAACGAAGGGAATGCGATTTACAATTCCCTTCAGACGTCTCTGACCGGGACCATACATCGCGACCTGCACCTGCAGGCCGCCTACACGCTCGCCAAGGCGCAGGATTCGACCACCTCGGTCGGCAGCGGCGGCGACCTCAACAACGCTACCAACCCATACGCGGGGTGGAAGTATGACTTCGGGCCGTCTCAGTTCGACCGCCGGAACGTTTTCTTCACCAACTTCGTTTACGACATCCCCTTCTTGCGGGACAGCTCCAATCATCTACTGAAGTCGACAGTAGGTGGATGGCAATTGTCCGCGATTATCACCGAGGAAACAGGGGCACCTCTTAACCTCGGGGTAAGCGGCAACAGCATTGCCAGCATCGTCAGCAATTCCGGGGTGCGACCGAATATAACCGGGCCGATCTCTTATCCCAAGAGTAAGGACGGTCAAACTGTAACGTGGTTCAGCAACCCGACGGCGTCGCCGACCTTTACGGCTCCCACCTGCGCAACTGGTCCGGACTGCTACGGCAACGCTCCATTCGACGCTCTCCGCGGCCCTGGTCGCGACAACTTTGACCTGTCGCTAAAGAAGCTCTTCGCCTTCACGGAGAGGTTCAAAATGGAGTTCCGGGCAGATGCTTTCAATGCCTGGAATCACACCCAGTTCCACGGTGACGACAATAACGGCGGTATCGGTCTGAACGTAGGCGGCGGCAACTTTGGTCAGGTAACCTCTGCGTTCGACGGCCGGCAGTTCCAACTCGGTCTGAAGCTCATGTACTAGGTCCGCTTCGGCTATCCACCGAACGCCCCGCTCGCCTCGAAAACAAGGCCAGCGGGGCGTTCGCTTTTATGCCCGATCCGGCAGCGACCACCCCGCGTTGGCCGAAGATGTATAAACTACCTTCCCCAGCCACTTTCGAGCTTACAAACGGTAAAATTGTTTGGCGCTGAGTATGGGCATGAAGAACCGCAAGACAGAAATCGTTTTCAGCGTGCTGCTCGCGCTGTTTGTATTCACCAGCTTTGCCGTCGCGCAGGCGCCCACTCCTGCGGATGCGATCGCCCTCGAGAAGCAGGGAAAACTGCCGGAAGCTGCCCAAGCCTGGAAGCGGGTGACGGCGCACGATCCGAATGACGCCGCGGCCTTCGCCAGCCTGGGCGTGGTGCTCTCCAAGCTGGAAGAGTATCCGGAGGCAGCGTCGGCCTATAGAAGGGCTCTGGCGCTCAATCCTAAGCTCCCTGGCGTGCAACTGAACCTGGGTCTGGCTGAGTTCAAGCAAGGCCACTTCCAGGCCGCTGCCGCCGCCCTGCGCCTTGCCGTGGCGTCTGATCCCACCAATGATCAGGCGCGCACGCTTCTGGGGCTTAGTTGCTACGGAGAGGAGCAATTTGCCGAAGCGGTCAAATATCTCGAACCCGCGGCCAAGAGTGATCCCGGCAACCTGGAACTGCAGCGCGTGCTGGCGCAAAGCTGCCTGTGGGCCCGTAATTTTCAGTGTGCCCAGGAGGAGTTCCGCCAGATTCAGGAGCAGAATCCGGACTCGGCTCCAGCCCACGTCCTCACGGGCGAAGCGCTCGACGGCCTGGGGAAGACTCCGGAGGCCATCACCGAGTTCGAGACGGCTGCCAAAATCTCTCCGAACGAGCCTAACCTCCATTTCGGCCTGGGCTATCTGCATTGGAAGTCGCAGCAGTATGACGAAGCCCAGCAGGAGTTCGAACGGGAGTTAGCTCTCGACCCCACCCACGCGATGGCTTTGGCGTATCTCGGGGACATCGCATGGAAGAGGCACAATGCAGATGCGGCGCTTGCCTGGCTTAACCGGGCGTTGAGCGTCAAGAAAGACCTGCGCATCGTCTATCTCGACCAGGCCGCGATCTACATGCAGCAGAAGGACTACAAGAAAGCCCAGACGGCTCTGCTACAGGCCGTGGCGCTTGAGCCCGCCCTGCCCGATGCCCATTACCAGTTGGGACGCTTGTATTACACCCAGGGAAGAGTCGCGGATGCGGAAAAGGAATTTCACAAAGTCCGCGAGTTGCACGAGCAGGCGGACGAGAGCCTGGTGGGGAAAATATCCGCTTCCCCGCCTCCTTTAGATCCACCGCAGCCCAAATAGCGTGGCTAGAGCGCAGGAATCAACGAGCAAAATGAACGGCATCTACCCCGGAACTTCCGCCCAGTCTCGCATTTGGTGGCTTTGCATCACAGACTTGAGGATCGTCAGTTGCCGCAATCCATCGATGAACTGCGGGTACTCAGGCGACAAGGGTGTCGCAATCGAAGCGTAGAACCGGCGGAAAACCTGCTTGAATGTGTCGTCGTAGCCCTCGCTGTGGCCGCCAGGCAGGTCGGCGAACCCACGCGCCGCGGGTTTCAGCAGTGAAGGATCCTTGATGAATATCTGATTGGGGTCATCGCGATGACCGGCCCACAGTTCGTCGGGCCGCTCCTGCCGCCACGCCACGGAAGATTTCGTGCCGTAGATCTCGATGCTAAGTCCGTTCTTTCGTCCTGCCGAAACCTGGCTGGCGGTCATGCTGCCGCGGGTTCGTGCTCCCATGCGAAATATCACAGCCCCGAAATCCTCCGTGTCCACCGGGGTTTCAAGGTAGTCCTCCGGGCCGAGCAACTTATTGGCAAAGGTCTCGACGGAGTGCTTGGGCTGCTTTCGCGTCGGATGGAAAGTCTGCAGGTCGGCACAGAGTGACTTCACGCGCAGGCCAGTGACGTGCTCGGCCATATCAAACCAGTGCGATCCGATATCCGCCATGCAACGCGATGGGCCCCCTGCCTTGGTCTCGACGCGCCAGTTCCAATCCGTGTCGTACAGGAGCCAGTCCTGGGAATATGTACCTTGAACAATGAGAATGTCTCCGAGATCTCCAGCTTCACGCATCGCGCGCATCTGCTGCACCATGGGGTAGTAGCGCAGGTTGTGGCACACGCAATTCCGCAATCCCTGCTTCGAGGCCAGGGAAACAAGCTCTTCGCCTTCCTCCACACTTGTGGCCAACGGCTTTTCGCAAAGCACGTGCTTCCCCGCCAGGAGCGCGTCTTTGGCCATGGAGAAATGCTGGGCATTAGGGGTGCAAATATGGACAGCATCGATGGCTGGATCGCGCAGGATCTCGCGGTAGTCGGTCGTAATCGTAGGGATGGAAAAGCCCGTGCCCAGGCGTCGCGCAGCCTCGGCATTTCTGCCCGCGATCGCAGCAGCTTCGACGAACTCCGTCCGCCGGACCGCTTCAAGATGCACGCGGCCCATAAAGCCCGTGCCGAAAATTGCGGTTCTAATCGGTTTCATCTGGGTTTCTCTTTCGCTCCTGATGTGGTCTCTCCGACGCCGCGACTCTCGCTTCCGTCTAGGTCCACCAGGCAGCACCTGGCCGTTCGCGGATCACGATGCTGTTCAGAAAGTTGGCAGCCTTGGTCAGACCCTCTTCCGGCGAGAGCAGACTGTCTTCATGTTCGATGGACATAACGTAATCGTAGCCAAACATGCGCAGCGTTGAAATGAGTTCGCTCCAGAACTCAGCTCCGTGACCGTAGCCGCAAGTGCGGAAGATCCAGCTGCGCTCGCGCTCCTGCGTGTATGGTTTGGTGTCGAGCACCCCGGTACGCGGAAGATTGCTGGCATAGATCTGCGTATCTTTGGCATGGACGTGGAAAATCGCATCCTGCAGCACGCGCACGGCAGTGATCGGATCGATGTTCTGCCAGAAGAGATGGCTGGGATCGTAGTTGCAACCCACGTTCGGACCGGCTATGGAGCGCAGCCGCAGCATGGTCTCCGGGTTATAGACGACGAATCCCGGGTGCATCTCGACTGCAATCTTCACCCCGTGGTCGGCGGCAAACTTCGCGTGCTCGACCCAATAGGGCGCCACCACTTCGTTCCACTGCCAGTCCAGCACTTTGAGGAAGTCGGGCGGCCACGGGCAAGTGACCCAGTTGGGCGCTGTAGCGTTCGGCGAATCTCCGGGACATCCGGAAAAGTCCACGATCATTGGGACGCCGAGCTTTTCGGCCAACAGAATAGTCTTTCGGCTCACTTCGCGGTCGTGCTTCGCGCGATCCTTGTCCGGATGCAACGGGTTTCCATGACAACTCAAGGCGCTGATCTTGGCACCGTGATCGGCCAGGATCTTATGAAACTCCGCGAGCGCAGCGGCATCTTCGAGCATCGAGAGCTTGCAGTGGGGGTCGCCCACGTAATTTCCGGTGCCCAGTTCGACGGTATCAATGTGGAGCGCCGCGAGCTTCTTGAGAACCACGGGTAGCGGCAGTTGCGACAGTAGCGGAGTAAAGACTCCAACGCGCATAACGCTATTCTCTCCTTGGAATAACCGGCACCATTCTATCGCAGCCGCCTTATGTTACCTTTTAGGCTGGACGGGATGCGGAACTCGTCCCACCAAGCCTTTCCATGTCATACCGTCTCACGAAACGAATTTTGTTTGAAGGAGATCGCTTGCGCCCAATTCGAATCGCTTCACTCCTTTTTCTGTTCCTGCCCATTCTTGTGACCGCTCAAAATCAGGCGGCCGTCGACCCCACGCTGCCTCCACCGCCGCACGAAAAGCAAGTCCATCTGAAGCACATTCTCGTGATCGGTCAGACCAAAGGATGGGAGCACGACTCGGTTTCCGACGGGATGGTGGCGATCTACGAGATGGGTCGCGACAGCGGCCTGTGGGACGCCATGCTGCGCACCGATGTTGGGTCCATCACCAAGAAGAAGCTTGATAAGAATGCGAAGAATCTCGACTACTTCGACGCGATCGTCTTCGTAAGCACGACCGGCGAACTTGACCTCGATGACAGCCAGAAGGCAGACATGATGTCGTTCATCAAGGAAGATGGAAAGGGCTTCGTCGGCGTTCACGCTGCCCTCGACACCAATTACAAGTGGCCGGAATACGGAGAAATGATTGGTGGATGGTTTGACCAGCACCCGTGGTCGACCTTCAACGCCCCGATCGTCAACGAAGACCCGACTTTTCCCGCGGTTCGCCACTTTCCCAAAGCCTTCATTAAGTATGACGAAATCTATCAGCCCAAGGAATGGTCGCGCGAAAAGGTCAACGTTCTGCTGAGTCTGGATGCCTCGAAACTGAACTACGCCAACAATCCGCGCGTCCACAGAACGGACCACGATTTTGCGGTGGCGTGGGACAAAATGTATGGCAAGGGGCGTGTCTTTTATTCCACGCTCGGCCACACGGAAGAAGCCTGGAGCGACCCTGACATCCGAAAGATGTATTTTGAGGCGATCAAGTGGGTGCTGGGCATGACCGAGGGTAATACGGCAACTCATCCGCGGCTGCAAGCGCCCGCTGATCAGCACTGAGGCCGCGATGATGAACTTTTTGCTTTCAACCCAGCGGCTCACAACTCGGCATGGCTGCGCTCGGCTGGTGGTGCTGTTACTCGTCGGCGTTTCGGCTGCGTCGGCGCAGACGCCCACCATCAGTACGCAATCTCCAAGCGGCGTAAAACAAACTCCGGCCGTCTCCAAAACTTACCCGCCCGATCTGGTGCAACAAGGGAGCGCTCTGTTTCGCCGAGACTGCTCCTTTTGTCATGGCCGCGATGCCGGAGGTGGAGAGAGCGGACCAGATCTAACGCGTTCAAAGTTGGTGACCGCGGATGTGGATGGAGACAAGATCGGCCCTGTTGTGCGCAATGGACGGCCTGACAGAGGCATGCCTCCCTTTGATCGTTCGGATCAGCAGATTTCCAGCCTGGCAGCCTTTATTCACACCCAACAAAACATTGCGCTGACGGGCGCCGGCGGACGCGGGGGCGTTGGCGGACGAAAAGGTGTCGATCCCTCGGACCTTCAAACCGGCAACGTTGAGGCCGGCAAGAAGTTCTTCGAGGGGGGCGGCGGATGCATCGCCTGCCATTCGCCGACCGGCGACCTTGCCGGACTCGCATCGCGTTACAGCGGCCTCCAACTTGAGGAGCAGATGCTTTATCCCAGACATGCAAAATCAAAAGCTTCGGTAACTCCCGCCTCTGGTCAAACCATTACCGGTACGTTGGCATACATGGATGAGTTTACCGTTGGCCTCATCGACTCGACGGGTATGTATCGATCGTGGCAGACCCGCGATGTCCAGTACAAAATCGACGCGCCTCAGAATGCTCATGTTGAACTGTTCCCGAAATACAAAGATGAGGACATCCATAACCTGATGGCGTATTTGCAAACGTTGCGCTAGGCGAGCGGATTCTGTTTTTGGTTACAGATGTCTTTCTTGCTGGAGTCGGAAAGGTTGGAGTCAGAAGGTTTCAATCAATATGAATCTTAGGAGACACGCATTTCTAACGGTCGTGAGCGCGCTGATTGCGCTCGCAATACCCGACATCCTGCGGGCGCAAGGGGCGAATGAGCAAGTGCTTCTGCATCCGCCGGCCGACAGTTGGCCGGGCTACCACGGGGATTATTCCGGCAGGCGCCACAGTTCGCTGAATCAGATCACGCCGCAGAACGTCGCAACTCTTGGCTTGGCCTGGGCTTTCCAGACGGACCAGTCCGCGCCCCTCAAGTCTTCGCCGCTGCTGGTGGATGGCATCCTCTACTTTACTGTTCCCGAAAATGTTTGGGCTGTGGATGCGCGCTCCGGCCACCAGATCTGGCATTACAACAGCGCGCCGAGTCAGGGGGAGCACATCGGAAATCGTGGCGTAGCCATGTACAAAGGCTCGCTGTTTTTTCTGTTGCCGGATGCGCACCTGGTCTCGCTCAACGCCAACAATGGAACTGTGCGCTGGAAAGTAGACGTCGCAGACGTCGGCAAGGGCTATTGGACCAGCATGGCGCCGCTCGTCGTCGGGAAGCACGTGCTGGTGGGTGTCTCCGGAGATTTTGACAACCTGACCGGCTATATCCGGTCGTTTGATCCGGAAACTGGCGCAACCCAGTGGCAGTGGAATTCCACTCCTCCGGCTGGAACCCCAAATCAAACGACCGGCGGCATGACGTGGATGACGGGAACGTATGACCCCGATCTCAATCTTGTGTATTGGGGGACTGGGAACCCGACTCCTGTGCTGAACGGCTCAACGCGGCCTGGCGATGATCTCTACACCTGTTCCATCGTTGCGCTCAATCCGGATACAGGCAAGCTGGCATGGGCGTTCCAGGTTTCGCCGCATGACACCCATGACTGGGATGCGGTGGAGACTCCCGTCCTCGTCGATGGAGATTTCCACGGCGAGCCGAAGAAGATGCTCATGCAGACTTCGCGCAACGGCTACTTCTTTGTTCTCGATCGCACCAACGGGAAGAGTCTGTTGACCGTTCCCTACGGTCCCGTGAATTGGACGCTTGGAGTCGATCCACAAGGCCATCCGATTCCGAATCCCGCCAAGGAACCGGCTCCCGACGGACGCCTGATTGCCCCCGACGAAGGCGGCATGACGAACTTCCGCTCTCCCAGCTTCGACACTAAGAACGGGTTGTTCATCGTCAACGCGCATCCCAGCTGGAGCGTTTATTTCGCCAAGCCGGCCGACGGAGTCTACGGCTGGGCGGGCGCGGACTATGGCGTTTGGGGCAAGGGAGTGATTCAGGCGATCGACTACCAAACCGGCAAGACCCGCTGGAGCCACGAAATCGGCCCTGAGTCGGGCGCGGGAGTACTTACCACCGACTCCGGGCTCACCTTCACCGGCGACGGCCGGAGCAACTTCCTGGCGTTGGATTCAAGCAATGGCAAAACTCTTTGGCACGCCGGCTCAGGCTCGCGCATCGTGAGTTCTCCGATCACCTACGAACTCGACGGCCGCCAATACTTGCTGACCAGCAGCGGCGGCGTGTTGTTCGCGTGGGCGCTCCCGCAAGCGCAATGAATATCGGAGATGTGGGTCAGTTCAACCTCGCGTCCGCGACCTTCGAGTGGCGGATCTCGTAGCTTTTGGTTTTCGCCGGGAGGCGCGGCGCGGGGTTCGGGCAGGAGCCCTCCGCGACTTATGTCGATCTTCCGTCTCAGGCTGAGCCGTCTTCACGATGGCTGCCGCGTCCTCCGCGAATCCCTGGGTTGCTTTTGCAATCGTCCCCGCGGCTCGTCCCACACTACGGGCGAGAGTGTTGAGCAACGATTCATGCTTCACGCGCTTTTTCATTTTCTCGCTCCTCGCAATGCTTGAACGCGAATTGTTCTACGAATGGCTCGCTCTCCGAGTTCAAACCGAACGTACCATTGGTTGCGCAAGTCTTACCTACAGTTGCTTTCACTCATGCCGCGCAGCCGCTACCCTGAACCTTTCACGGCAGTAACTGCGGGTTGAGAACGAAAAAGCTCGGAAAAACACCTGCTTATCGCGTCTCAACCTATTTGCAAGCTTCTTTATCTCTTTTTCCCCCGTGATATCCACGATTCCTTGCGCATCGCCGTCGAGGCTTGCCCGCGGGAGATCGGCGAGTCGAGCCTTGAGTTTTACTCGTTCCAGGATAGGTCTGGGGACGACGACGATATGTGGTTGAGTACACGTCAGAGCGCCCCCGCCGTACGCAGTCTTGAGATCGGGTCCTGATCCGCCCGGTACTGGAGCCAACGCTTGTGCGCCAGCAAGGGCAGAAACCAGAACGACAAGCAGCAAAGGAAAGCTCGTTTTGGCCACATTCTACGTCCTCGTTTCTTTGGTGCACCGAGGGATAAATTCGTTCGGCCCGTAAGAGATGAGGTGTCTTATGACTGTGGTTGTTCGGTAGGGTAACGCGCTTTCAGTCTTACTGTTTCTGTGGTATCTGGCTGGGAGTTCGCCCGCGCAAAATCCTAAACTGCTGCAACTCTGACGCTCGTCCCGTTACGCGAGAGATCCCGCAGCCTTCCCAAACGTTTCGGTTCGAAGAAACTGACGCGACTGAGCAACAGCCCCTTCTGGCGGTTCGTAATGATGGGATAGCCGCTGACATGAGTCGAATCCGATAACGCAACGGGAATCACTTTTCCTTCATCGCATATACGGAGCGTCATGGTTTGTGAACAAAGTGGGCACAGCCAGAAGTACTCGGGCTTTAGAACAGATGCTCGGGCAGGAGGTTCGCAGTCAAGACGAAACAACTGGCCATCCGCAAGGTACCGGAATGGATTTGCGCAGGACGGGTTGCAACATTTGGCGAGCATAAGAACTGGGTCGGTACTTCAGGAGAAAATTCCTAGGCCGAGATAAGCAAGACTACTCGCAAGAATGGAGAGCTCAATCAGGTTTTCGCTGTAGTAATTGTCGAGCGTGGCGGCGCTCGAGGTATCAATCCTCGTCGCTGGAGGTCACCGGTGCGCTGCGTGCGCCTGCGAGCCCTCCCGGCCACCAGTTCCAGTCGCCTGCAACGCGAAGCAGCGCCGGTCCAATCACGATGCGAACCAGAGTTGCGTCAATTAACACGGCTACGGCCAGGGTAAATCCGAGCATCTTGATTACCAGGAAGTTGCCGAAAGTGAATGCCGCGAATACCACAATCATGATCGCGGCAGCGCTCGTAATCAGGCCTGCGGTCTTAGCCATCCCCTCGGGGATTGCTTCCATTTCACTCAGCCCTTTCCTTCTCTCTTCGAGGACGCGCGCGACCAGAAACACTTCGTAATCCATGCTCAGTCCGAAGACAATGGCGAAAGCGACGATGGGCACAATGGGAAATATGCTGAGCGTACCCTCAGGAACACCGAAGAAGCGAATTCCGTGTCCCTGCTGAAACACCAGAACTAATGCTCCGAAGGATGCCGCAACCGAGAGCAGGTTCAAAATAATGGCCTTTACTGCGGCGAACAGCGATCGGAAGCCGGCAAGAAGCGCGATGAGCGTCCCTCCCACCACCAGCAGCATTACCGAAGGGAACCGCTCCCGGACAATCGTCTGGTAATCGGCAGTCAGCGCCGGGATGCCTCCAACGCGCAGCGTGGCGCCCGGTACTCCGGTGAGCGCTACCGCGCCGGTATTCCGCAGCTCTCGCACCCAGGCGACTTGATCGTTCAGGGAAACTGAAGTCGCGGGTAGGACTTCAATCAGCGCCGCCCGCCCGTCGCGACTCAGGAACGCTCGACGCGTGTCACGCGAAAGGTTGGTGAGCAATGACCGGTCACTCTGCGCAATGGTTGTGAGGGAAATCACGTGGTCGGCACGAGGGTCGCTCGCCAGCCGCTTGCTGAAACGATCGAGTACATTCCAGCCTGAGTCCGTTTGCGCAATGGAATCAGTCGGAAGATCGAGAATCACGCGCAGCGAGTAAACCATGCCAACCCGGTCCATCTTTTCGAGGGTATGAAGCGCGCGCACCGATTCCGCCTGCGACGGTAACCAATCGCCCCTGGGGACGCTGGTATCGAGCCGTGCGGCCTGCGAGGCCAGCAGAAGCAAGGGCGCCCCCGCCAGAATGATGGCGAGCCAGGGATGGGCAACAATGATCCTTCCCCATCGCCTCCAGCGGTCTTCCGTACGGGCTGCCCGATGCTGATCCCAACTTGCAATAAAGGGCACCCGGCCAGCATTAATTCGTGGACCGAGAGCTGCCAGCAATGCTGGAAGTAGAGTATTGGCCAGCAGCACACTCATTCCCGCCACTAGAACTCCAGCCAAACCGATGGAACGGACTTCGCTGATGGGAACGGTCAAGAGGGCCAGAAATCCGATGGCCACAGTCGAGGCCGAGATCAGCAGAGTGCGACCTGCCTGACGAGCCGCGATGGCCGAGGCTTCAAGTCCGTTGGGCTCGGCGGCAATCGCTTCCCGGTACCGGCTGACCATGAGCAGCGCGTAGTCGATTCCCAAGCCCAGGCCAAGCATCGTAGACAGATTCTGCACCAGGATGGACAAGTGCCAACGCAGGGCCAGGAATCCCGCAATCGCCAGAGCGGTCGCGATGGCAAATTGACCAATGGCTACCGGAATCAAGGCCGCGACCAAGCTCCCGAAAGCCACCAACAAAAGTCCGAGTGTGGCGGGAATTACAAGACTCTCGGCGTGCCGTACGTCGTCGGCGCTGGCTTTACGAATGTCGAAATTGAGTGGCGTCTCTCCCGTCAGTTCGAGCTTCACCGCGGGATAGCGGCCTTGCAGCTGATTTTGAAGAGAGTTCTCCAGCTCGTGAAGCTTAGGAACCAGCGCCTCCACGGGACCCTCGGTCGGGGCCAGGCCCACCAGAATGAAAGTTCCTCCTCCCTTGCCCAGGAAAATCGGATCGCGAAAATCGAGATGGGAAACGACTCCCGACACGCCGGGTTCCTCTTGCAGCGCCTTTTCAATGGTTGCTAAGGCTTGCTCGCCCTCCTCCGAATCGGCAGGGGGGAGTCCCTGAATCACCAGGACCACGCGGTCGACGAATGGCGAATGAAAGCGAGTGGCCAACTCTTGCGGGACCTTTCCCGCTTCGCTGCCTTCGATGCGGGTTGCAGTCTCGAGGTGGCGCTCGGCGTGAAAGGAAAATGGAAGGAGCACCAGGACGGCGGCAAGGATCACGGCGGCCAGCCAGAATCGGCGCACATTCACGAGATTCATAGTGTCACGCAAAATCGGGTAAAAGGCTGATTCTTCTTTGTTTAGCTTGTTGTAGTTCGAAACCCCAGTTCGAAATCCCAGCAGTTCGAAATCCTAGAGGATCGGCGGAAAGATCAGCAACAAGGAATTAGCCCCACTACTCAAAATCGTTACCACGTTAAGGCATTCTCATCCCGCGCCCAGGTTGGTTCGGATTCGGATCAGGTTTCATTTAAGGGCCTGTTTGCCGCCCACACGGCGCCGACGGTTCGCATTCCGGGCCAGTTCGTATTATTGTGTGGTAAGAATACACGGTTTCCCGGAGGACCATTGCACAAACTCGCGTTGTTCGGGTTGTTTGCCGCCATTCAGATTGGTGCGGCAGATCCCCGCATCGGCTCCTGGACGCTTATTTCTGCACAGTCTTCCTTGGATCCCCCCAACCGACTTTCCGTCACATCTTCACACGGTAGCGTGCACATCGTGATTTCGGGCGAGACCCATGTCGATCTGACTGCGAAGCCGGATGGTCAGGAATCACCCGTGCAAGGCAATCCGGCATTTGATCAAATCGGGCTGCGGCGGGTGGATAAGCATCAAGTTGAAGTCAAAGAGAAGAAAGATGGAGTCGTGGTAACGACGATTCGCGACACAGTGTCGAAAGACGGTAACGAGTTGACCAGCACGACTTCGCAGAACGGCCGCCCTGACAAGATCACGGTGTGGAAGCGGACCGGGGGGAAGAAGTCGGCCACTGACTTATTCTCCGGTGAATGGACCGAGGATCTGAGCAAGACTCGATTGCGGCAGGGGTTGACGCTCAAGATCGAGGGGGACGGAAAGGATGGGGTCCGCTTCTCCGGTGACTTCAGCTACAGCGCCCGCTTTGACGGCAAGGAATACGATCTGAAAAACTCCAGAAACGATACCGTGAGCCTCCAACTGGTGGACGCTCACACCGTCGATTCGACTTACAAGCGAGACGACCAAATCACTCAGCGCGATCGGTGGGTGGTTTCCGCGGACGGAGCACAGATGACGCTAACCACGACCGGCACGTTGGAAACCGGTCAGCAAGTAAAAGAGACGCTGGTATTTCGGAAACCGTAGTTATCAACTATCTCTGGGCCACGCCGGCTGCACCTGCGGTTGAACCGCCCACCGGCAAGCTACCCACGGCGTTGAACTCACGATGCGCTACCGAGATGATTCCTTTGCGCTGCATGAATTTCAGGATTCCGCTCACGGTATCTTCGAGCGACGGATCCGGCTTGCCGTACGTGGAAGCATCCCGAGCTGCCTGATAGCGGGCACTGTCGTAGCGTTTGAACTCCATCGACGAGATGTTATCCACAGAGTTCACGAGAAAGTCCAGCAGCGGAAACAGTAGATCTTCTTTCCTGCATCTCCGGATCAGCTCAGGGACGAATTCGGGAAGACTGAAGATTTCAAACTGCCGACCAGTCGCCTTGGTAATGAGGTTGGTAATATCCAGCATGTTCGCGTAGTCGTCTCTCACTACGTGATACGTCTGATTCTCCGTGCCGGGAGTCGTGGAGATTGCGACGATATTATTCGCCGTGATATCAGCGGGAACGAAGCTGACCTGGTTCAGGGCATCGACTCCAATGCCGTGATTCACCATGAATGCTACAAGACGCACAGCGATGTCGAAGTTATTGCCTCCGCCGGTAATGGAGGGACTGACCAGAGCGGGCCGGAAGATGCGCGCAGGCAGCCCATGGCGGCGAGCGTCCATCACCACTTGCTCCGACACCCACTTGGACTGGCTGTAGCCAAAATCGAGAAGCTCCATATTCTCGTTGAAGTCGGTCTCATATAAAACCTTCTTGACCGCCCAGCCGAATATGAAGGTAGTCGAGACGTAATTGAAGCCCTTGGCCCGTCCTTCAAACGCCAGTCTCAAAACCTCATTTGTTCCCAGCACGTTGGCGTCACGCATCCGGTCATAGTTGAGCAAGTAGTTTACGGTCGCTCCGTTATGGAAGACCGTATCGATTTCGTTGGCGAGGAAATCCCACGACTCGCGTGTCAATGCCAGATCCTTCTGGCCAAGATCTCCGCAAACGGGGACCACGCGAGCCTCGAACATCTGCATCAGATCAGCTGGGTAGGAACCCATCGATTCCATGGCTGCCCTGAGTCTTTGTTTGCCTTGATGCTCGTCGGTGGCCCTCACCAGAACGTGAATCTTCGCGTGCGTTTGTTCCAGGAGACTTTTCACCAGGAACGGTCCGATAAAGCCGGTGCCGCCGGTGAGCAGAACGTTATTCAGGATTGGTGTTTTGGGCGACAATGCCGGCGCTGGAGGCTCGAAGGTGATCTTCCGGTCGTTGGTCATCATCCGCTGTTCCGCCACCCGCTGCTCTTCACGGAAAGCGGCCAGGGATTGGCGCAGCGGTCCCAGTGCTTCTTCGGGAGCATGCTCCAACTGTTCGGCCAATTGAAACAATTCGGCTACGCTCACACGCTGAATGAGGCCGATATCCACCTGCCTGGCCAACATGTCGGCGTCTTTATCCTTCAGGAGCTCCTTGATCTCGTGCATGAACACGACAAGATCCAGTGAATCCAGCCCGGCTTCGACCAGGTTGTAGGATTCTGTTCCGGTCAGGTTGTAGCGGGCTTTCAAAACATCGAAAGGCGACTGGCCCGCAGACTCGGAGACCGCATCTCCATCCTTTTCCCGCGAAAACTCCGAGAGCACGGTAAATTGACCTTGCAGCCACATGTGCTTGGTTTTGTGGCGCATGATCTTGCCCGAACTGGTTCTCGGGATGGCACGGGGCGCGATAAAAGAAATCAACGCCACTTCCACGTTGAGGTAATTCCGGACGGCGGCTGAGATCTTCAGCGCATCTGGTAGAGCTTTTGGATTTTTCACCTCGGCGACAATGGCCAGGGCGGGCTCGCTGTCTTCGTTAATCTGGAACGCGGCAACGCAATTCGCCCGGACCAGTCCCGACGCTTTCTCTACCACCGCCTCGATATCCTGCGGGTAATAGTTTTGCCCGCGGAGAATAATCATGTCCTTGATACGGCCGCAGACGAAGAGCTCGCCGTCGTGGAAGAAACCCATATCGCCGGTGCGGAGGTAGCCGTCGTCATAGGGGCTGTCGTCCACCAGCCGGGCGTGAAACAGCTTCAGCGTCAGTTCGGGATTGTTCCAGAAACCTGGACACTTACTCCCCCCGGCGATCCAAATCTCGCCGATGCGGCCTGGCTCCAGAGCAATATGCTTTTCCGGATCCACGATCTTTACCGTGAGGCCGGGCAGCGGAGTTCCGCAACTGACAATCTGCGTGGCCGCGCCGATTTCGGAAACCTCGGTGGTCATGCGGGCCTTTCCCAGCGCAACCGCGTTCTTGTTCACTGAAATGATATTGCGGCCACGGAGCGAAACGGCGAGCGTATTCTCCGCCAGCCCGTACGCCACAAAAAAGCTCTCTGACCGGAGTCCGTGGGGCTGAAAGGCCTGCAGAAACCGTGTATAAGTGTCCGGTTTGACGGGTTCCGCGGCAACCATCAACAAGCGGAGCGAGCTGAGATCGCAAGTCTCCAAACTCTCCTTCGAAACCCGCCCGGCGCGCAAGCAATAGTCGTAGGCGAAGTTCGGTGCCGCTGAGGCGCTGGCCCCATAAGTCTTGATCGCGTCGAACCAGAGGGTCGGGCGCTGAATGAAATCCGTTGGGGCAAAACCGTAGGTCGTGCCGCCTTTCAGCGCGGGATAAAGGTAGCAGCCAATCAGGCCCATGTCGTGATACTGCGGAAGCCAGGATACGACGACGGGTGCGTCATGGTCGATCACGAGCGGGCAGTTGTGCAGTATGTTTTCGTGCGTGACCATCACGCCTTTAGGATCTCGAGTCGACCCCGAGGTGTACTGGAGAAATAGAATCTTCGAATGGCCGTTGGAAGCACCGTTGGAACCGTTGGAACCACCGTTGAAAGTCTCGTCCGAGACCATATCCACGAAGTCTTCCGTCACCAGCCAACGAAGACCGGAAATGTAGTCGACGTCGACGCCGGATGCCGAGACTCCGCTTCTGGCGAGGTTTGTCTTCAAGGATCCGAGGTAGTCTTTGCTGGTTAGAATGCCGGCGGCCTGGCAATCCTTGGCGATGTGGACCATTTTGTACAGGGCGCCCTGGAAGCCACGAGAGCTGGGAGGATAGACGGGTACGGGGATTAAGCCGGCGCGCACGCAGCCAAAAAAGGCGCAGATCATTTCGAGCCCAGGCGGGTAGGCCAGCAGGAGACGGTCCTGCGAGGCGAAACCGTGCTCCTTGCGCAGGTGTCCGGCGATCACCTTGGTCCGATGGAGGAACGACTCGTAGGAGTAGCCCCCAATCTGATTGCCGTTCACGTCAATGTACGAATAGAGAAGCCTGTGTGGGTGCTGATTCCCTAGACTATCCAGCTTGTGCAAAATCGAAGCCATCATAGATCGGATCGAAATTCAATGGCGGTGGCACCGCCATTCGCTAACCTCCTGCGTTTATTGAGAAAACCCTTGCAACCAAGCAAAACCACAGCCTCGCTGCTCCCCGTGCACAGGGGGCAGACCGACCCGAGAACGAATGCACAGCCATCCCTACGACTATGCGTCTCTCGGACCGGTAAACACAACCCCGCCGCCCGGCGTCGGATCCCCGACTCAGCGCGTCGTCGTTACATATCACTGAGCGGATGATGGTAACAGAGATTTTGGAAAGCTGGGAAGAATTTCACCTCTGTCAACGTTACCAGAAGATGCTCCTTTTCGCCGGCTCCGGGTGATCCGAAATTCCCTTGATTTCGTTTAAGTTTTCGGGCTAACATCGGGAGCTAACGCTTACACCAGAAGCAGTTGGACGCAAAATCCACCGCTGGCCCCGGTCGCCCCTCGGCAAACCGAGCGGGGAGCCATCGGGTTGACCTGATATCATTGCGCCGGTAGCTCCGAGACGAGGCGGTTATTAGTCTGAACCTGGAAATTGATGATCTGGTACCCTCGGAGGCCTCGCTGCGGGACTCCGTTTCCGCTTCGGCCCCTGAGTCTTCCTTCCCTAAAGTCTTGCGCCGGCGTCTTGAGGATTTCTTTTCAGACGGGAGCATTTCTCCTAAGGGCGACCTCGAAATGTGGGTCAAAATCGCCCTGGGGTCGGCGGTACTGGCAGGCAGCTGGATTGCTCTTTACGCTCTCAAGCCGGACTCATGGAAGTTCGTCGGCCTTTACCTCTTGAATGCAGTCGCGCAAACATTCCTTTTGCTGAACATCGCGCACGATAGCAACCACAACGCCATCTCGTCGGAGCGGTCGGTAAACAAAGCCCTGAATTATGTTTTCGATGTTTGTGGAATCAGCTCCTACATGTGGCGGATCCTCCATCATCGAGGCCACCATTCCTGCATCAATCTCCACGGCGAAGACGACGCGCTTACCGGACGCGGCGTCTTACGGTTTACGCCCCACGAACCTCGGACGCGCCTGCAGCGGTTCCAGCATATTTATGCGCTGCTCATGTACGCGGTTTTTTCTCTCGACTATGTGTTCGTGCGAGACTTCGAGTGCTTCTTCTTCCCGTCCCACGATTATCTGAAACGCGCCAAGCACCCGGTGCGAGAATACGTCATTCTCTTTGCCGGGAAAGCGTTTTATCTGACCTACATGCTGATTTTGCCCGTCGTGTTGTTGGGGAAATCGCCACTGCTGGTCGGCTTGGCTTTCTTACTTTCCCATTTGATTATCGGTTTGAGCGTAGCGCTTGTGTTCCAGACGACGCACGTGATCGACAGCACGTACTTCCCCGCGGATCGCAACGAGTTCGATAACTGGATCCATCACATCTTCGCGACCACGGCCGACTATGCGACCGAGACCCCGCTGGTCGGGTGGCTTGTCGGCGGACTTAACCACCATATCGTCCATCATCTCTGCCCTTTTGTGTGCCACACCCACTATGCTCCGCTGACGCGGATCGTCAAACAGACCGCCGAAGAATATGGCATTCCTTATCGGCAACATCCGACCATGACGCAGGCGATCAAACATCATCTCCTACTCTTGAAACAGTTGGGAAACGAAGATCATGTTTCTCATCTTGAGCGATTGGACAGCGGGGCGTGACCTTGCCGCACAGCGTGCCCGCCGTCTCCCGATTCCAATCCTTTCAGGATTCGCGCGCCATGGCCCGCAATCCTGTGGAGGTTCTCACGAAGTACACGGAGCTCCACGGTGACACCTTCCGGTTCTATTTCGGAGGCGTCAAGGAAGCCATTGTCACCATCAATCCCGTCGTCATTCAGCATGTGCTGAAGACCAATTCGGAGAACTACCACAAGTCCGAGATCCAAAAGAAGCGGATGGGCCATTTCCTGGGCAAGGGTCTGCTCACCACTGAAGGGGAAGCCTGGAAGACGCAACGGCGACTCATCCAGACGGGCTTTGAGCGAAAGCAACTCGAAGTTCTGTCCTCGATCATGCAGGACTCTCTCACCGACTCGCTGCGGGACTTCGACAGACAAGCCCGTATGGGCCCTGTCGATATCTATCCCCTGATGATGAAGATTACCTTTGGCATGGTTGGCAGGTCTCTTTTTGGCGCCCGGTTGAAAGAAGAGGACATCGACCTCATCAGCCTGGCTATCTCGACCGTGCAGGAGTTTATGGTTCGGCAAACCATTCAGCCCTATCTGAATCCATGGTTTGCTGTCTCGGGCGAGTTGCGTAAACACTGGGAAATGCGAAGCCGCGCCTTCGGAGTTATGGGCGAATACCTGCAGCGGCGGCGCACGGAGGCTCCCGGCCACGATCTACTACAGATCCTGATGGATGCTCGCTATAGCGACGGCCAAGGCATGAGCGATGAGTTGGTCCTCAGCGAGAGCATGCAACTGCTGGTCGCGGGCCATGAAACCTCGTCGAACGCCTTGTCGTGGCTTCTCTATCTGCTGAGCGCGCGCCCGGATTGTGTCGACAGGGTACGCGACGAGTTCGATTCCGTGTTGGGCGACAGGGCGCTGAGCTACTCGGACGTTGGGAAGTTCGAATTCACGACTCAGGTGATCATGGAAGCCCTGCGTCTTTATCCGCCATTTTGGATGGTCGACCGAATGGCTCTCACAGACGACCACGCAGGGGATGTCGATATTCCGCGGGGCTCAACCGTCGTTGTGTTCATTTACGGCGTGCACCATTCGCCGCAGTACTGGGAGAACCCGGAGAGTTTCGACCACGAGCGCTTCACCAAAGCGAAGGAAAAGCTTCACACGCCCTTCGCTCATTTGCCCTTCGGGGCGGGACCACGGGGCTGTATCGGCGGCAACTACGCCATGCTGCAAATCCTCATGATTCTCAGTGTTCTGCTCAGAAAATACGACTTCCGCCTGGTTCCCGGCCAGACCATACAAGCACGCCCGATGGTGATCCTGCGACCGGAGCACGGAATCCGCATGACCTTCACCGAAGCAGTCCCTCGAGGCGTCGGCAGAGTGTCCGAGTGGTTGCCCTGATCTCTTACCCCGATCAAGTTAATCGAATCAAGCTTTGGCGATAGGGCGCTGTTCAAAATTATCGGCGCCTTTCGGCGGCCAGCTCACTGTGCTTCAGGGGGTGATGGCAATGACTCGCAAAGGACTTCCAGAGCCGCCAACAATTTTCAGGGGCGCAGCGATGACGATGGCGCCGGTGGGTGGAAGCTGATCAAGATTGGATAGACTGGCCAACCCAAACTTGCCGCTGCCGTGCATCAGATAGTGATTGGGAAAAGGTGGATCAAAGGTAGCGGCCTGACCGGCATCCGTCCCGACCGTTTCCACGCCCACGCCGAGCACATCTCGGTCCCCGGCAAGGAAGGCAGAACTTTCCTTGGCCAATCCGGGAGTGTGAGGTCCGTTCTCCTTCAGGTTGATGTAATCCTTGGGGTCTGTCCGCTTCGACCAGTCCGTGCGTAAGAGAACCCACGCGCCTGCCGGGATGCGGCCGTGCTGTTCTTCCCACTGCCGGATACGCTCTGGCGTCAACAGATAGTTTGGATTTGTCGTCACCTCGACGCTGATGTCGATCACGCAGGCAGGTCCGACAAATTTTTTCGGCGGGATGCGATCGACGGTGTTGTCGGGGAGGTCTTTGCCCGAGATCCAGTGGACCGGAGCATCGAAATGAGTGCCCGTGTGCTCGCCGGTCTCAAAACCATTCCAGTACCAGGCGGGGCCGCGTTCATCATACCGCGACAGTTCCCAGATTTTGAACGCAGGCGTGTTGTTCCACTGCGTTGGCAGAGGCAGCAAAGGAGTCTGCGGAGTTAAGGGCTGGGTCAAATCCACGACTCGCAGCCGACCATCACATAATTCTTCGAGCAGTTTAGTCAAGACGAGAGACATCTGCGCTCCTCACTAGCTTTGAGTAGTGGCTCAGTTTGGATCTTCGTCTTTGCGTCATCCCGAACCGCGGCGTAGTTCGGACGCGGCAGGGATCTCCCCAGGCACGATTTTCAGGGAGATCCCTCTCTCCGCCTGAAAAACGGCTCCGCTCGGGATGACGCCACGATTGAAAGTTCAAACTGAGCCACTACCTATGTTTTGCGTTCGGCGTGCTACCGCGATTCGACCGTAGTTTGAACAGCTACTTCATCTTAACGCCCCTTCAACGACTGAATATGCCGCCGGAATTGAAACCGATTCTCCAGCAACGCCAGGTCGGTGACGTAGCCCGCGGGTCCCTTGGCTTCGACCTTGGCGATGATAGTTGTGAGTTCGCTGCCCTGCATGGCGTCGCTCACGGCGGCCTTAAAACTCTCCACGCTTCGGACCGTTATCACTCGGGGAATGCCGGAGGAACGGGCTATGCCCTCCAGGTCAGTGCCCGTGCTGGTTGCTGTTGGAAAACCGCCGACCGAGAGCAAGCTCTCGTTGTCGAAAACAACATGGACCAATTTCTTGGGACGATAGCGCGCCATGGTGGTAAGACTGCCCAGGTTCATCAAGAGCGAACCGTCGCCATCGAACACGATCACGGTTTGTTCCGGCAGGCAAAGAGCGAGGCCCAAACCCGTCGAAGAGGCCAGTCCCATCGCGTGTTGCAGGTAAAAGAAATTAGGACGGTGCCCCAGGGAGTGCAGTTCCGCCGCGACTGCTCCCATGATCGTGACGACCAGACCGTTTTCCAACTCCGGATAAACCGACCGAAGACAATCCAGGCGGAGCATCACTGCTCCTCCCACATCAGATCGCGCGTCAGAAGAAGGGCGACCGGTTGCAAGCTGCTTTCGGCGAGAGTCTGCGCCTGCCGAATCCGTTTCTTGACGGTGTCCAGCGCGTCGAGAAAAAAGTAAGGGATCCGCAAGGCTCGCAATACCGGCTCCGTAACATTCCCACCTTGCGTTTGCCACGGGTCGCGCTCCCCAAAAGAACCTCGGTAGCTGATCAGCATCAAGAGAGGGATTTTATACAGATGTGCAAACGAAACGATGCCGTTAATGGATGCCAGGAATCCGTGGTTCTGCATCAGCATGGCCGACTTGACCCCGGCAAAGTGCGCTCCGGCCGAGATGCCGACCGCTTCTTCCTCCTTTGCCAGTCGTACTAGGATCATCTCTGGGTCCTCTTCCGCTGACCGGATGAGATGCACTAACCAGGTCTCCGGAAGAGCTGACACCAGGCGAATATCGCACTCCTTCAAAGCGTCATAGATCAGCTTTGAGTTGGTCACGGATACCGGCATGGGCTTGCTTTCGGGTTGACGAGTTGTCGCAGCGGAGTATAGGTTTGGCGCTGGTCATTTTGCAAGACCGCAGAGCTGACTTTTCCGATGTAAACAGGAGCAAGAGTTGGAGGCCGAATCGCGAAGTATTCTCAGCCCCGAAGTCCCCTCTGTATCGAGTGCGAGCTTTCCTATTGAAGCCGTTCGCGCGGCGTTTCCCGCGCTGATACGGCCTCCGGGTTTCATTTTCTTTGATAATGCAGCGGGCGCTCAGGTTCCACAGGTCGTACTGGACGCGGTGAATCATCATCTCCTCGAATGCAACGTGCAGCGCGGAGGACGCTACGCGAAAAGCCGAGCAGTGGACGAGATGGTTTTGCGTGCGCGGCAGAGCGTCGCTGATTTGGTGAACGCTCGCGACGCCAGCGAAATCGCGTTTGGCATGAACGCGACTTCCTTTATTCGGTTGGTGAGTCTGGCGATTGGGCAGACGCTCAATCAGCGGAACCGGATTGTCGTAACCGACATGGATCACGAGGCGAACGTCGCTACCTGGCTGGCGTTGGAACGGAACGGAGCGAAGTTCTCCTGGTGGAAGGTGAGGGACGATGGGAATCTGCATGTAGACGACCTCGTCCCTCTCGTGGGTTCGACGACGCGCCTTGTGGCGTGCACGCTCGCCTCGAATGCTCTCGGCTCGATTGTGGATGTCGCAGCCGCAGCCAGGGTGGCCCACGCGTCGGGGGCCGAGATCTTTCTCGATTCCGTGCATTACGGCCCTCACGGATCGATCGATGTGCAAGCCTTCGATTGCGATTATCTGGTGTGCTCGGGCTACAAGATCTTCGGCCCGCACATGGGATTTCTTTGGGGACGTCGCGAGTTGCTGGAAAAGCTCCCGACGTTCCGTGAGGATTTCATCCCCGACGAGCCACCCGGCAAAATCGAGGCGGGTACCTTTGTTTACGAAAATGTGGCCGGGATGAATGCTGCGGTGGGCTACCTGGAGACTCTGGGCCGAAGCCTCGCCGGGAACGATATAACGAAAAAAACGGAATCGAGGCGGTCCGCTCTGTGCCGGGCCTTCGAGGCGATCCGAGCCTACGAGGAACTGCTTTCACTCGAAATGCTTCGGGTGCTCAACGATAGCGGGGCGGTTGTATACGGAGTGACGGAGAGAGATCGGATCGGTCAACGAGTGCCGACGCTGTGCTTCAACTTGCCGAATGTGGCCCCGGCAAGAGTCACCGAGGAACTCGCGGAACGAAATATCGGCGTGCGCGACGGCCACATGTATACGCCGCGGCTAATGAAGCGACTCGGGCTCTCCAAAGAAAGTGGCGCCGTCAGAGCATCCTTGGTCCACTACAATACGGTCGAAGAGGTGCGCAGATTCGGCGGCGCGCTGGCCGGGATCATGAACTGATGCTGACCGACAAGCAAATCCAGGAGATTCGTTCCCGCTTCAACATCTTCAAACACAAAATCTACCTCAACAGTTGCTCTCAGGGAGCGTTGTCTGATGCGGTGCAGGCCGGTCTGGAAGAATTTATGGTGAGTTGGCACGACCAAGGCTCGCCGTGGGAATTGTGGGTGAACCAATACGAAGCGGCACGAACCGCATTTGGGCAATTCATCAACGCCAGCCCGGATGAAGTTGCCATTGTGACCAGCGTGTCGGCCGGCATCAACGGTGTCGCCAGCGCACTGAAATTCCACGAACGAAAGAAAGTCGTAATGGGCGAGTTCGAGTTTCCGACGATGGGCCATGTTTGGCTCGCGCAACGTAGTCGCGGTGCCGAGGTGCAATTTGTGGGCGCAGAAGGCGACTGCATCCCGGCTTCGAATTACGAAAAGATGGTCGACCGCAATACGCTGATCGTGCCGCTCACCCACGTTTGTTTCAAGAACGGATTTCGCTCCGAGGTCATCGCCATCACCCAAATCGCCCACCAGGCCGGGGCTTTCGTCATGCTCGACGATTACCAGGATTGTGGAACCCGTCCCATTGACGTCAAGGCCATGGATCTAGATTTTTTTGTGACCGGGACTCTCAAATACCTGCTCGGACCTCCCGGTCTGGCTTTTATGTATGTACGCAAAGAGCTCGTTTCATCGTTGGTTCCTACCGTCACTGGATGGTTTGCTCAAGCGAATCCGTTCGCCTACGATCCAAAACTGTTCGACCTATCACCTACGGCGCGACGATTCGAGTCGGGTTCTCCATCCGTGCCGAACGTGTATGCGGCACTGCCCGGATTCCGACTATTGCAAGAAATCGGAATGGACAATGTGGCAGGCCACGTCGAGAAACTCGCACAATCGCTGTTGAAGTGCGCCCACGACCTGGGCATTCGCTCCAAGACGCCTGCTGATAGCGCCGGACCGCTGGTGGTGTTGCAATCCAAAGATTCAAACTTATTGGTGCAGAAGCTCGCCGAAAGCAACATCGTCGCATCGAATCGCCACGACGGATTGCGGATATCATTCCACGTGTACAACACGATGGACGATGTTAAGGCGGTCGTGGAAGTTCTCCAACGAAACCTCGACCTTATGGTCGTTGACCCTGCCAGCGTTGGCAGTCATGACTGATCCAAACTGTTCAGCTCAACAACCTCCAGTGAACGGGGCCACGCTCGCCGGTGAGCCGCTTCCGACGCAGGAAGCGGACGGTCTCCACCGCCGGTTGGGCCAAAGGCAGCTCACCATGATGGCCATCGGTGGCGCCATTGGTGTTGGCTTGTTTTTAGGAAGCAGCGTCACCATTCGCCTCGCTGGACCTGCCGTGATTCTTTCCTATCTCCTGGGAGCAGGCATCGCACTGATCATGTCCTATGCTCTGGCCGAGATGGCCGTCGTTCATCCCGTCGCCGGCGCCTTCGGGGTGTACGCGGAGAAATATCTCAACCGCTGGGCTGGTTTTTCGGTTCGAGCCACTTACGGAGTAGCACAGATCATCGCTATCGGCGCTGAAGTCACCGCCGCCGGGATCTACATTTCTTTTTGGTTTCCGAATGTTCCGCAATGGATTTGGGTCGTGTTGGTTTCGGCCGCTCTGGTGGCGCTCAATTCCATGCAGGTTAATCGCCTGGGTGAGTTTGAATATTGGTTCGCGATGATCAAAGTGTCGGCCATCGTTGGCTTCATTATTTTGGGAATATCCTTGATTCTTGGCGTCGGGTCCCGCGGGGCAATCGGCTTGGCCAATTTAACCCAGCACGGTGGATTTTTGCCCTTGGGATGGACGGGAGTCTGGCTTTCGCTCACCATCACAGTCACCAGTTACATGGGAGTAGAGATCATCGCTGTTACTGCGGGAGAGGCCGAGCATCCTGAAGTGACGATTCCGCACGCCATGCGAAACATTGTTTGGCGTCTGATTTTGTTCTATGTGTTGGCGATTGCAATTATGGTGACGATGGTTCCCTGGAACCGGACCGCAGCTTCATCTACTCTTTCCGGCAGCCCTTTTGTTACAGCATTCGCTGCCGCGCATATTCCATTCGCTGCTGCGATCATGAACTTCGTTGTACTTACGGCAGCGCTGTCGAGCGTGAATACTAACCTTTACCTTTCCACTCGAATGCTTTTCTCTCTGGGCCGAGGAGGCTATGCCCCGGAATGGATGGGACGGGTGAGTCGCAACGGAGTGCCACATCGTGCGCTGCTGGCTTCGACTACGGGGATTGTGGCAGCCATTCTGCTGGCTATCTTTGCTCCCAGGAATGCTTTCCTCATGCTGTATGGGACTGCCGTAGCCGGAATGCTTTTTGTGTGGCTGGTGATTCTCAACACGCACCTCCGCTTTCGCCAAGCCATTACGCACGAGCGGCTGTTGAGTTTGCCCATGCGCCTGAGGGCTCATCCGTTGTTTACCATTGTCGGTATTCTGTTGCTTCTTGCAATCTCGGTTACAACCTTTTTCGTGGACGGGTTGCAATGGTCGGTTCCAGCATTCTCAGTTTTCCTGGGTCTTATCTCACTCTTGTACCTGCGTAGCCGGCGGCGCAAGACCGTTTAGAAGGACCGGTTTGTGGGCTACAAGAATATTCTGCAAGGAAAGCACGCAATGGTCGAAGCCAGCCAGGAGGTTTACTCGTCACTACACCGGCGATTCAAAGGTGATTTGCTGCGTCCCACCGACAACGGCTACGAAGACGCGCGTGAAATCTGGAATGGAATGGTAGCTCGCACTCCAGGCCTTATCGCGCGCTGCGCAGATGTGAGTGACGTGCAAAGCGCAGTCCGAGCTGCTTCTGAGACCGGAATTCTTACAGCGATCCGCTGTGGAGGGCATAGCCTCGCGGGTTTTAGCACCTGCGACGACGGCTTGGTGATCGACCTAACCAGAATGCGCCAGGTAACGGTTGATCCCGAGGCACGCCGGGCCAGGATCGCCGGAGGCTGCCTGTTGGGCTCGATTGATAGCGCAACCCAGAAAGCGGGGCTCGTCTTCCCTTCCGGCGTCGTCTCGCACACGGGAGCTTCCGGACTGATCCTGGGTGGAGGCACCGGATGGCTCACGCGACGATTTGGATTGTCATGCGATAACGTCGAGGGGTTCACTCTCGTGACTGCAGATGGTTCTGTCGTACGTGCCAACGCGAAAGAAAACCCAGATTTGTTCTGGGCCTTGCGTGGAGGCGGCGGGAATTTCGGAGTAGTGACGGAATTCGAGGGGAAACTCCATCCTTTGACGTCAGTGGTTCTCGCAGAAGGTCTAACTCCAGAGACCGAAATTCGCGGACTACTTGAATGCTGGAGAGACTTCATGGCCGAGGCGCCGCTCGACCTCAAGTGGAATATAGATCTGCGGCTTGCGACCCGTGCGAACAAGGTTCCCCTCGAACTCCGCGGGCGGCCGGTCGCCAGCAGTTCGTTGATTTGGACGGGCGATCCTGAATCAGGGCGTCCGTATCTGCAGCGCGCGCTTTCCATGTGCAGCCCGGAGTCTGTCAGCAGCAAAGTTGTGTCGTTCCTGAATCTGCAAACCATGGCGGATTCCGATTTTCCGCACGGCCGTCGTTATTACACCAAATCGGGCTATTTCACCTATCTCGACGATGGCACGATTGACCGTTTACTGGAGGCAGTCGTCACGATTCCGTCATCAGAAACTCAGATTGAACTGGCCTATCTTGGTGGCGCTGCGGCGCGGATGGGCGCGGACGAGACCGCATTCGGTGATCGCAGCTCTCCATTCATCCTGAACTTGCTGGCGAACTGGTCGGAGCCGTCCGCTGATGCCAGCAATGTCGCCTGGATTCGCGGAGTCTTTAACACACTTCGCTCGGCGATGACGCCGGGGGTGTACGTTAATTTCATGAGCGGCGATGAACAGGATCGAGTGCCTGAGGCTTATCACGAACGATGGGATCGCATGGTTGCAGTCAAGTCGCACTATGATCCCAATAACTTCTTCCGGCTGAATCAGAACGTTCCACCGCGGAAACTCACTTAGAAAAGAGCTCGCAGCTGAGCGTGAAGGTGCTCGACTCGACACCTCCCCGCGTGAACGTGCATACTTATTGGTATGTCCGCTGTTAAAAAACGATCGCGAGGCAGGCGGGCGACGTCGCGGAATTCAGAGCGCACACGCGAACTCCTGTTGCAGGCTGCCTTCGAAGAGATGTACCGCTCTGGCTTTCGGGGCGCTGACCTGGACGCCATACTGGCGGCAGCGGGCGTCACCAAAGGCGCGCTGTACTACCACTTTGACGATAAGGAGGCCCTCGGGTATGCGGTGCTGGACGAGGTCATGACGAGTGACCTTCACCAGAAGTGGGTGCAGCCTTTACGGAACGCCAAGGACCCCATCGACGCTCTGGTCCGAATTGTTCAGTCCGAATCGCTGAAAAGAGAAGACGTTCGGCGTGGTTGCCCTTTGCTTAACTTGTCTCAAGAGATGTCAGGTCTTGATGAGGGATTCCGCAAAAGGACGGCCAAACTTTTCAGGAACTGGCACGACGCCGTGGCGGGCGCACTGCGTGAAGGCCAGGAACGCGGGTTAGTGCGGGATGATATAGACGCGAATGAAACAGCTACGTTCCTGATCGCGACGTACGAGGGTTACGTCGTTCTGACAAAGAATTCGCAGGATGCACGGACGATGCAATCTGGCCAAAGAAGAGTAAGCGGTCACCTCGAGTCGCTACGGCCGGCACGAGGCCGGACGCGAGGTGCAGGCCGCGGATAACCGCTGTCAGTCGCGGAAGAAGGCGCCGGCGCCAATCCAGAATTCCGCTAGAGATTTGAGGTTCTTCTTGTAGGTGCGGGTAACCGTGTATTCCTTCCCACCTTTCACCCGAAGGCCGTATTCGCCGGTTGAGTAAGGCCTGATCTCTTCCACAAAAGACGTGTTCACCAGAATCGAGCGATGGATCCGAATGAATCCCCGCGATTCAAGTTTTTCGGCCACTGCTGAAATTGACTCGCGCAACAGATAGGAACTCCCGTTCCGCTGCAGCGATACATAATTTCCTTCAGCCTGAACCGCAACCACATTGCTGAGATTGATGAAGAGAATTTTTCCCTTCACCTTGATGGCAACCCGCGGCGACGGCTGGTTCTGCTCCTGCACCCGAGAAGCCGGCCCTTTCGTAGCAATTTGTAGTTGCGGTGCCAGTCCCATCACGATTGCAAGTCCTTTTTCCCGCCTCGAGGAATGCTGCACCTCATGGCTCGGAAGCTACTTACTCTCTAAACCTGAGAGTCCACTGCCGGAACCACGGGATGAAAGCTTCCATCTTCAACACGCGAAACCCACACCCAGGCGCGGGAACCAGTGTCACAAGGGACGGTGCGGGCTTCTCCGTATTGCGCGAGCCGGCTGAGCACGGTCGTAACTTCGGCAACGAAATTCCTGGCACACGGCAGATCTGGCATGGTTCGCTGAATCTGTTCGCACACATTTCGTGCGGTTAGCGGGCAGCGAGCGTCCATCAACACCTTACGGCAAGCCTTGGTAATTCCCGGTCGCCGTAGCTTGCCATTCACCAATTCGCGTAAGTCATCGCTGAGTTTATCGTCGCCAAACAGATTGCACAGCCCCGCGATCGTTTGCTTGATGGTGCCAATGCGCTGCGTGATCTCGATGCGCTGTTGGATGAGTCGCCTCAGTTCATCGTGCGCAGCCTCAACGATCACTTGAAAGGCCGGGGCATCGCGATTCGCGAGACTTCCGTAGTTGTCTTTATTGCTGCTGGCAACCTCGAACTCCATGAAACTCCTTCCGACACGACCTTCATCTGTCTAGCTGTCCGACTACATGCCGGCAAGAACAATGGACACATCAACCTAGTCCGTCGGGGCGGCCGTCCCGTCTGACCACTTGGACACCGAAATATCGAACTCGGTAATTGGCTGGGGAGAGTACTGATGGATGTCCACGGGCGAGCCAGCGAACTCCGCGCCCCAACTCAGATGGTCCTTCTGGGGAAACCAAAACATCAGATGGGGATCGGCGTTCCCAACCTTGCGGCTAAAGTACTGTTGTTTCGACATCATGTAGCACATCGCCCCCGGTTCCGGCAGCGGCAGTTCCTTTTTGTCGTATGCGGCCTTGATACTGTCGAACATCTGAGTTTTGGACTGCCCAGCCATTGCCAACTCTGTCGTTTTAAAAGTAAGCGGCAAGTGGGTCCGCACGGCGGGCGGGTTGAGACAAAGCGGAGCCCGCTGATCGGGGTTCAAAAACTCTGGATCGTCGAAGGGGGCCATCCACGATCGTTCCACGACACACACGAAACCGTTCTTTCCCTTGACTGCGGTTTCGTAACCATGGCGTGCGAGGACCAAGACCTCGGCGTCGCGTGAGATGGAGTCCGGGGCCGCGCTCCGGGCCAGGGCTATCTCGGCATTCCGATCCGCCATCAGGTATTGATCAAGCGGAGCCATGCTCGTATACAGCGCATTGGCATCCTGTGCCTGCACCTGCCACGCCGCGGCCAGCACGACAACCAGCACGAAGCCTCCTGATGCAAGGTTCTTGGCTTTCTCTCGGCTCATTTCCACCGCCCGCCCTCCTTACGAGTATGAATAAGAGGTAGCTCCACATTCGCGCGTCTTCAGTTATTCACTGGGGCGAGCGTTCCATCCGACCACATGCCGGTAAGGACCATGAATACATCGATGCCTTCCAGGGCAAACTGTGGATTCAGCATGACGGGAGACTTGGGCAGATCCGCGCCCCAAACCGCGCCGTCCATGACTGGGGTATAGAACATCAGATGGGCAATGTTGTGGTCGCCGCGATCGGTAAGATACGCCTCTTTCGACATCATGTAGGTAAACGCACCAGGCGCCAGGGGCGGCAGTTCTTTCTTGGCGAATGCGGCGATTCCTTCCATGATCTGATCTTTGGATTGACCCGCCAATACCATCTCGGTCCTTTTGTATGTCATCGGAAGGATGGAACGCGCCGCGGGCGGAGTGAAGCAGAGGGGACCTCGAATTTTGGGGTTCCAAAACTCCGGATTATCGAACGGAGCCATCCAGCCTCGCTCCACGGCGCATACGAAACCATTCTTGCCTTCGACGGCGGTTTCATAGCCATGCGATCCCAGAACCAGGATTTTTGCGTCGCGGGATATGGAGTCCGGAGCCGCAGTTCGTGCCAGGGCTATTTCCGCATTTCTGTCTGGCATCAGGTACTGGTCAAGCGCGGCCATGCTGGGATACGAAGTTTTGGATTGCGCTCGCATCTGCGAGGTCGCGCCGAGCGCTACGACAAGCACAGAGCCTGCCAATGCGAATATCCTCAGTGTTTGGCCCATTCATTTCCCCCTTCGACGCAGATTTAGTACGACCCGATTTCTTATGATGCGGTTATTCTACTCCAGCGTTGCATCGATCATACCAACTAGTATGTATGTCATGAAACCACGATTAACTCTGCGCTTATCCCATTTTTCGTAGCCTCTGATCTGCATAATTCCTTTTCTGGTAGATGCGCCGCATTTCTGCGGGGCGCAAGCGTCAGACCGCATCACAACGCAAACCCTAATCGTGTCCACATGCCGGTTCGCAGTTGTACGACCGCACGTTATCCCTGTCGAACTGTAACTGAGGCTTCAAATCCCGGCACAGGTGGCGATTGGAGTGCATTGGAAACAGCCGGTAAATGGAGGCAAAACAATGCGACTGAACTCGACCAGACTGCTCGTCTCGACGGTACTCATGGCTCTTCTGCTGCCGGGAGTGCTGGCGGCGCAGAGCACGACCAACGGCGCGATCAGCGGAACCGTAACCGACTCCACCGGCGCTGTCCTGCCCGACATCATCGTAAACCTGAAGAGCACTGAGAAAGGCTTCACCAATTCGACAAAAACGAACGGGCAGGGCTTCTACCAGTTTCCATTGCTCGAGCCAGGAACGTATGCCATCACGATTTCAGCTCCCAACTTTAAGAAATCAACTCTGACCACAACGGTGAGCGTAGGTTCCACTTCGATCGTCAACGCGAAGCTGGAAGTGGGGGCGGCCGGGACCACGGTGGAAGTCACAAGTGAAGCTGCATTGCTGCAAACCGAGAGCGCCGAGATTGCAACCACTTTCAACGCGCGCGAAATTTCGGAAGTGCCGAACCCTGGCAACGACCTGACCTTCGTCGCCCAGACGGCGGCTGGCTCAGTGATGAACACCGGCATGGGCTTTGGAAACTTCTCGAGCTTCGGCGTGTCGGCAAGTTCCAACTTGTTCACTCTGAATGGAATGTATGACAACGACCCGTTTCTGAACCTGAACAATTCGGGTGCGACCAACCTGCTGCTGGGCAACAACGAGGTGCAGGAAGCGACGGTGGTGACCAATGGCTATTCAGGACAGTATGGAGGGTTTGCCGGCGCCAACGTGAACTACATCACCAAATCCGGCTCCAACAACTGGCACGGCAATACGAACTACTTCTGGGACGGCCGGGCCATGAACGCCAACAACTTCTTTAACGTTGGAAACGACGCACCTCGACCCTTTGTAAACGCCAACCAGTATGCGGCGTCTTTCGGCGGACCGATCAAGAAGGACAAGGCGTTCTTCTTCTGGAACTACGAAGGACTGCGAGTGATCCTACCGACGAGCGAGCAGGTGCAAGTTCCTGACGCACTCTTTCAGACTGCGATCATTAACAATCTGAGCCAGCCATTCAACGCTAACATCCCTGGCAGTGGCCTCAGCCAGTCGGTTCCCTTCTACCAGACGATGTTTAAGCTCTACAATGCTGCGCCGGGCATCTCCCGCGCCGTGAAAGGCGTGCCCAACGCCGCGGATATCAGCGGTTGCGTGGGACAGACCTTTACCGATCCCGTAACCGGGGCCGCATTCGGCGCCGGTGCGAATCCCTGTGCCGACTCTTACCGCGGCACGGCTCCCAACTTCACGCACGAATTCCTGACCTCGGGCCGATTCGACTTCAACGTTACCAACAATGACAAGGTATTTGTCCGCTTGCAGGAAGACAAAGGCGTCCAGGCGACGTACACCGACCAGATCAATCCAGTCTTTAACGCAGTCAGCACCCAACCTGAATATCAGGGGCAGGTGAGCTGGAACCGCGCGTTTGGTGCGAAAGCGGCTAACAACCTGATCCTTTCCGATCAGTACTACAGCGCGATCTTCTCCACCGCCAATCTCGCAGCCTCCCTGGCCGCGTTGCCGACCAGTGTGATTGTCAATGATGGATCTCTTACAGGGCTGGGCGGCGACGACCCTGATTGGCCACAGGGGCGCAACGTGACCGGCTATCAGTTGGTTGACGACTTCTCCTACAGCCTCGGAAGTAACCATACTCTGAAAGCTGGGCTCTACTTCCACAGGAACCTAGTCAGCGATCACGACTACGGCGCGTTCACCAGCGGTCTTGCTCTTCCGCTCAGCTTGACAAATTTTTACGACGGCGTATCGCTGATGTTTAACCAGACTTTTCCCACGGCGCTAGAGCAAAACATCAAGATCTACCAGTTGGGCTTGTACGCGCAGGATGAGTGGAAGGTAAAGAGCAACCTGAAACTTACCTTCGCCTTACGCGCAGATCACAACTCCATCCCCACCTGCGCGGCGGACTGCTTCGCAAGGTTGGCGGGGAACTTCGACAGTATCAGCCACGATGTGAACACGCCCTACAATCAGACAATCCAGACCGGCGTCGGCCAGGCCATTCCGTCGTTTACGACAATCGCGTGGCAGCCCCGCCTTGGGTTTGCCTGGACTCCGCTAATGTTAAAGAACACGGTTTTTCGTGGCGGCGTCGGTCTATTCATGGATACATTCCCGGGTCAGATTGCAGACGCCATATCCGAGAATACCCCAGTGTATAACCAGTTCCCGTTTGCTATTTTCGGCAATACATCGCCCCAGCAGGTGGCGAATGGCGGCAACATATTCGCGACTGCTGCTGTGTCTAACGCTGCCCTTGCAAACGGGTTCAAGAGTGGGGAAAACTTGGCCCAGATTCAAGCTGATGCAGCCGCGGCGGGGGGAGTTTTTGCCACCCCCGGGTTCAATAACGTGGGCGCAATCAAGGCCCCTGAGTACTGGGAGTGGAACTTCGAGGTACAGCATTCGCTGGGAAACAATAGCTCGATCACCCTCAACTACGTGGGCAATCATGGCTATCACGAAACCGCATTCCTCAACAACGTGAACGCCTTCTGCCCGGCCTCCGCTTGCCCGAATGGCTTCATCGGCTTGCCGGCAACCCAGCCCGATCAGCGCTTCTCAGAAGTGCAACAGATCGAAACTGCGGCAGTTTCCAACTACAACGGCTTGTCATTCACGGCGCAGCACCGTTTCAGCCGCGGGCTGCAGATGCAGGTCAACTACACATGGAGCCATGCGCTGGATGAAGTTTCCAACGGCGGCTTCAATCCCTTCATCTCCGGCAACGGCGCTATCGGCCGGGTGGGCAGTTTAGCCAACCCCATCAACGATAACAACATCCGCCAATACAACTACGGCAATGCGGATTACGACACGCGGCACTACGTCAGCGCGAATTACGTCTACGAGGCCCCCAAGGGCCCCACGCCGTTCTTGAAAGGCTGGCAGCTCTCCGGGACGCTCTTCGCCCGCAGTGGCCTGCCGTATACCGTCGTGAACACTGGTGCCTCCGGTCTTCTGAGCAGCTTTGGCTACGGTGCGGCAGCTTTTGCCAACTTCTCAGGAACCTCAACCCCGTCCTGCAACAGCCCCAGCAGCATCACTTCAGGGCCTTGCCTGTCGGCGGCGGACTTTCCCGATTTAGCTGCGGGCGGGAATGTCGGACAGAATCAGCTGAACTCGGGAACCGAAAATCAGCGGCGCAACCAGTTTTTCGGTCCTCGCTACTTCGATACGGACATGACCATCATGAAGTACACCATGATTCCGCATTGGGAGGGAGCGAAGCTTGGAGTCGGCGCTCAGTTCTTCGACCTGTTCAACCATCCGAACTTCGAGAGCCCGGTGAATGATGTCAACAACGGAAACTTCGGCCATGTCCTCGATACCGTAAACACGCCAACCAGTATTTTGGGATCGTTCCTGGGCGGAGACGCTTCGCCGCGGCTGGTGCAGCTGACGGTGAAGTTGAATTTCTAGTTCTTGGCCGGGAGTTGAATCCAATGACGTGAGATCGAAAACTCGTTATGGACAAACAGGAAGCCACGGCCTATGGTCGTGGCTTCTTTTTTGCTATCACTCTTCATTCCGGCCCTGGCGCTCTGCCAGATGGACTCGCATGTGCACTCCGCGCCTGATTCTGGTCGGCCGATAATTCGCCCACAGGCTTGAAAACGCACCCACCATGGCTTTGACTCACCGCCGAGGGCCCTCTCTATGGCTTGCAACCCGTACTGCCGATTCCAGCGAGGATCGGCAACGGAGCCTGTTTATTGGCGGCCAGAACTGCGTTGAAGGCAACGATATCCTGTTCGTTTAGCTGCCGCCAGTTCGCGAAATCCTGGTCGAGGGCATCGCAACTTTGCTGTGCCGCGGACTGAACGGTATCTGCCGGACGCATGTCGGCGCTCTCCACGCTGAAGATGAGCCGCGATAATTCTCGGTTCACGGGTCCAAATCCCGGAGCGCGCCCGGTCCCTTTGTCGATGGCAGCGATCTTCTTTTCGAAGTCGGCCACTGCGTCCTTTGTCAGTTTGTCGGCCGACTGCTTCAACGCGTCTGTGCGTTCGGTGAAAGCTCTACGCAAATCTGCGACCTGGTAAAAAGCATCGGAACTCGCCTTCATTCCGCGGCTGATTCGCATCGCCAAATCGAACTGGGCTGACAGGTCGGCCGGCGAGGCATGAACCCGCGGATCAAGTTCGACCGTCAGAGGCTGTCGCAAGGTCTGACCGCCAGCCTGTAGTTCGATTGTGTACGTGCCGGACAGAACCAGCGGTCCGCGAGGTTGCACACGCGGCGTGAGTTCGGGTATAGCGTGATCGGCCAGGGTGTATTCCGTGTACTCCAGCAGTTTGCCGTAGTATCCGTAGGGAAGCGAAAGCGGGGGCGGATACCGCAGATTCCAAACAAAACGATTCACGCCCGCAGCCTTGGGCAGCGTGGCTTCCGGAGCAAACCAGTAGCTGGGAGCATTGGCCGGAAGATACGCGACCGGCTTTGATTCGCTGGAAAATCTCGCTACTTCGACGCCCTTCTCGTCGTGGATCGTCAGCGTCACGTCACCGGCAGGCGGCGTCTTCAGGTAGTAATCGAGGATCGCTCCGTCGGGCGGGTTCTGGCCGGCCGGAGTTTCGATGGGGTAGGGCGTGTCCTGATAGTTTTCCCAGCGCACGCGCATGGCAGTTTCAGGCACGAAGAGGTGTGCATCGGCGACGGCAGTTTGAGGACTGATTTCGCGCAGGGGAGTAACGTCGTCGAGAATCCAGAGGCTTCGTCCGAAGGTCGAGATTACCAAGTCGTTGTCATGCACCTGGAGATCGGTGATGGGAGTTGCGGGAAGATTCAAAGAAAACGGCTGCCAGTGGTCGCCACGGTCCCACGAGACATACACGCCAGTATCAGTGCCGGCATACAGCAGGCCCTTCCGCCTCGAGTCTTCGCGCACCACGCGGACCATTTCATGTTCCGGAAACCCGTTGACAATCTTCTGCCAGCTCTTGCCATAGTCATCGGTGCGAGCGACATAAGGAGGAGTGGACTCGCGCATCGCGCCCACCGTCAGATAAGCAGTGGCTGGGTCGTGACGCGAGGCCTCGACGTAGAGGATCTGGGTGGGTTCGGTCAGTCCGGGCGGTGTGACATTTTGCCAGTTCTTTCCGCCGTCACGGGTAAGTTGAACCAACCGGTTGGTCGTGCCCGCCCAGATTAGCCCTGATTGCACGGTGGACGGTGACAGGGCGGTGATGGCCGGCGGAGACGGCTTGTCCGGATCGGGCTTCTCTGGTTCCTTCGGCTCGACATAGCCGGTAAGGTCAGGGCTGATCTCCCGCCAGCTCTTTCCTCCATCGACCGTCTTGAGCACAAATTGCATGCCTAAGTAGAGTGTGAACGCATCCTGGGGCGAGAAGACCAGAGGTGGCATCGCCGAGGCGCGATACTTTTTACCGCGCTCGAAGACGGTTGCGATTTGTCCGGTCGATTTGTCGTAACGAATCACCGAGCGATACCAGCCCTGGCTATAAACGAGGTTGGGATGAGCCGGGTCGGGAGTGATGAACGCGTATTCGAAGCCTCCCATGGAAAACCAATCCTGCAGAAGGATCTCGCCATAGTCGCTGCGACTTAGGACACCGGCCGTACCGCTGTCCTGTTGTGCCCCATAGACGCGATAGGGGAACAAGTTGTCGGTAGAGACGTGGTAGAACTGCCCGGTCGGCTGGTTGTACCAGGAACTCCAGGTCTTGCCGGCGTCCACGGTGACGATCGCTCCCTGATCCACACCGAAAATCATGCGTGCCGGATCGTGGGGATCGATCCACGCCACGTGGAAGTCGTCACCGCTGGGCGCTCCCGCGAACGCTTCGAACGTCTTGCCGCCATCGGTAGAGCGATACATCGAGGTCTGCGACACGTACAGCAGATCGGGATTTCGGGTGTCGACGAAGACGCGACTGAAATATTCGTTGCCTGTCACTCGCGGGTCCTTGGTGGATCGCTGCCAGGTCGCGCCACCATCATCCGAGCGGAAGAACCCCTGCTCAAGGATTGCGTACAACCGCCGTCCACCGGTTCCCGGAGCGACCGCGACGCCAACCCTCCCGCGAGTTTTTTCAGGCAGACCCGTACTAACCAGAGGAATCCATGTCGACCCACCATCTCCGGACTTCACGATGTCTGAGGTGGCTTCCACCGCGGAATCGCCGGAGCCGGCTCCAGGACGATAGAGTGCCGCGTACAACGTGCGTGGGTCGTCAGGATCGGAACATAAGTCGACAACGCCGATCGAGTCTTCGGCGGCGTACACTTTCGTCCAGTTCATGCCGCCGTCGACGGTTCTAAAGATTCCGCGGTTCGCAGTTGTTGCCGTTGCCGGAAGTGGCCGCCAAAGCATCCCGAAGCCGACCGAGTTTCCGCCGACCACAGCAGTGTCAGGATTTTTTGGATCGACGATGATCCCTTGTATAAAAGGCACGTCCTGCAGCCCCACGTTCTTCCAGGTGGCGCCGGCGTCCGTCGAGCGATAGACACCATTGCCCCGCGTCTGTTCCCCGGTTCCGACATAGAGAACGTTCGAATCGGACGGAGCTACCGCAAGCGCTCCGATCGACGCCACCCGCTCCTTGTCGAAAATCGGGCGCCAGACTTGTCCGCCGTCGGTAGTTTTCCAGACTCCCCCACCAGGCGTTCCGAAATAATAAGTGTTCGGGTCCGTCGCGCCGGCAACGGCTGTAACTCGCCCTGCGCGAAACGGGCCGATCAACCTCCACTGCATACCAGAAAATAATTTGCTGTCGATTGCTTCCTGACTCGAAAGCTGACTCCAAAGAGCGACCGGCAAAATGGCGATGAAGGCGATGAACGCGAGAAAGAGTCGGAGGCGTGTTCCCTTCAGGACGATCTTCATTCGGATTCCCATCTTTCGATCACACCCCGTTCTGGGTCGCATCGTAGTATCAGTGAATCGAACTACGCTACCACAACTTCATTCATGCTCTTGCGTATAGTTCAGGCTCACTCGAATGACGCGCTAACCGGAAGGGAGTTCTAACGCGGAGGCCGAGGCGTGGGCTGTAGGCTGCTAGCGGATATTCAGGTCTGCGTAGTGGGCAAAGCCGGAGAGCCCCACCTCGTCATTGCCGGGTATGTAGAAGCCAAACTTTCCCAGGCTGAGATTGACGCCGGGCTGCGTCCAGCGATCCAGGACGGTCCAACTCTCACCCTGCTTGATCTGGTGGATGAGTTCCGTGGGGGTGACGCGGATTTGTATTGTGCGGAAACTCTTTTTGTCGCCTTTATCGGGAACGATGATCTCGTCCCTTTTCTCGCCATTGCGAATGACAGTGCGGTAGAAGTTATTGTCGTCCATTTGAAAAAGGACGTAATTCCTTGGATCGCTGTAGTTGAGCACCCATTGCAAGAGACGACCCTTGGCCGGCATCGCGGAAAAAACAAATGTGCCCGAGGCAGGAACGACTCCGTAGAGAACGAAGTCCCCCCCTTTGCGAATGAAAGAATCTCCCTCACTCTTCCAGCCGCCTGGATCATCCCACTTCGACATACCGCTCGGGGCGAGAGACAAGGCCAAAGTCTTGGATTGGCCGGCGATGATTTCTAGTGTGGACGAACGCGTGAACCGTTCGGCGGTTCGCGCAGTAAGTGTATAGGTACCGGCGGCAAGAGTGAGCGGGACACCGCTGCTAACTATTTTCAGAAGTTCACCTCTCACGATTGCTACCTTGGCATCGGGAGGAGCGAAGGTAATTTTCAACTCGCCCAGCATGGCTTCCGGAGCGGCTTCCAGCGCGGCCTCCGTAGCAGCGAGAACTATGGTTCCGCCCGCATCGAAGCGTTTCTGGAACTGCCGGGGTTTGAATCGCTCCTTATGCAGTTCGACGATATGGTCTCCGGGACTGACGGTGGAGACCGACAGCGTGCCGTCGGGCTGAATGGTGCCGACGGGAGCTTGATCGATCAACACCGTGGTTCCGGGAGCACCGCCCTGAATGGACAGCGAGGCCAGGCGAGGCTGCGGTTGAAGGCTGAAGACAAGCCTGACCTGTTCGCCTTTGCGAATGCGGATCGTTTGCTGGGGAGGATCCTGAAAGCCGCTCTTGGAGATTTGTACAACGTAGTCCTTGGTCTCGAGATTCGGTAGGCGCAACTGGCCAGCTTGCGTGAGTTGCCCTTGAAGTCTTCCGTTGAGAAAAACTCTTGCGCCGTCTTGCCCGGCAACGACAACGAGCGAACCCGCGTCGTGACTGGAGTCGGCGGGTGGCTGATCGTTCGATGGCTGATCATTGATCGGCCGATCACCGACCGGCCGATCACCGACCGTGGCTTTTCCGGCGGGGGCGGGAGAAACACCCAAAGCAGGCAAAGACGCCTGGGGAGCCGTTTGCGCGGGCGCCGACGTCGGAGCGGAGACCGGTGGCGTCGAAAGCGTGGGAGCGGAGACTGCCGGCGCAGAGACGGACGGAGCTGAAACGGTGGGAGCCGTTGCGGGAGACTTCGCCACGGGCGGGGCGGAATGTTTTCGCGCGGAGAAGAAGATCGCTGCGACCGAGACTACCGCGAGGGCAGAGACGAAAATCAGTGTTGCGGAGTTCGATCTCCTCGGCTGTTTTGGCTGGAATGATGGGGACGTGACTTTGGCCGCCGGTGCGGAAGGCTCGGCGGCGAGAACGGTAGCGGCTGACAGCGGCGGGGACTGCGCCTCCGGCGCAGTGCTCAGGACTTCGCCCTGCGGCGCGATGCTGGGCGCAACAGTGCTTGGCGGCACAACGCGCGCCGGAGTGATGCTCGCCGGAACGACGCGCGCCGGAACATTGGCAGGCGGAAGATTTCCAGCGGTAACTGAGCTTGGCGGCTGCGGGCTGCTATCGGAGCCTGCAGGCTTCGGGGCGCTGCGGGGCGGAACGTGAAAGATGACGGCGCCGTGCGCCGACCCCGTTGAACTCGCTTGAGAGACCAATCCCAGCCGCTGCATAAGGCCATTGGCGACCGATATGATTTCTCCATCGGTCCAATAATTGGCAGCCGCCGCTTGTATACGATCGGCGAGTGTTTTCTTGGCAGCATCATCCGCGGCCCCATCGATTTCAAGCTCCATGCGTCGCAGGTTTTCCAAATCGCGGCGGCGGGCCTGGCGGCGCCGAAGGTTCTGGTCGCGCTGGATTGCATCCTGAGTCTGAAGCAATTTGGGATCGTTGGGATAAATATCCAATCCCTCTTCGACCCGAGATAAGGCTGCGAATAGATCTCCAGAAGACTGAAGCTTGCGCGCTTGCGCAACCCATTCCTCGACCGGGCTTATTTTTTTTCGCTCGAGGATAAGACCGCGGATGGTTTTGGCCGTGGGATGCGCAGGGTTCAAGCCGAGTGCCTGCTTGGCCAGCGTTTCGGCTTCCCGCCAATCGGTTTCTACTATCGAGTGCGCCTGCTCGACCAGGGCATTGGCCAGAATGGCACGGGCGAGAGCATTGTTCTTGTCCAGTTCGTAGGCGTCCCGCAATAACTGAATCGCTTCGGAGGGCCTCCGCTGCGCGAACCGTTCCTGGCTCTCGGTGATGAGGCGCTGGGCTTCGGCATTGCGCTTCACGCCATCCTGAGCGCGTTTTTCCAGCTCGGACACCTCTGCATCGTTGGGGAATTCGGCGGCTGCGCCTCGCAACAAATCCAGGGCGCGAGAGTAGTCGCCCGAATGCAGACAGATGTTGCTCTGCTCAACGAGCCGCGTTTTGGATTCGCTGCGGGTTTGCTGCTCGCCTATTTTCTCCAAGCGCTCTAACCTCGAAGGCCAACTCCGAATATCGATTGCAGGTGGTGCGCAGCATCTCCCGACCGTTCAGCGCGTCCCTGTTCGGCCCCTGTTGTTCGGGCAAGTGCGCCCGGCCGCTCCCGGAGTTGACCAGGTCCGGAGCAGCTTCCAGCCTGCCGACAACACTTTGATGTCCTTGCCGCTCTGGCTGAGGACTTGCGCAGCCCGTAACAGCCTGCCAATTCTCTCGCTGAAGAGGGAATTTTCATGGGGCGGCCCGCAATGCGGGCGCCTCAAAATCTTACTTTATTGGGAGGAAAAGGATAGTGTCTTGGCGGTTGCTCGGAGGCTGGAGCCAGAAGTCGGCTAATAAGAGGGTACGCGCCCCTTGGATCAGCCTGAGCTGAGACGATTCAACAGCCACAAGCGAACGACATCTGAATGGCTAAACGCTACGGCCACATTGGAAGCCACGGGTCACGCGAGGCTGCAGAAGTTCTAGGATGATCAGAAAATTCCTGCGGAGGCCCTCAAGAAGTCCCCAAAGTAGGCGGAGGTAGAAAATTGTCACGGTGCAGCAAAGGTATGAAAAGAAATGGCTCCTCAGGTAGGATTCGAACCTACAACCCTTCGGTTAACAGCCGAATGCTCTGCCATTGAGCTACTGAGGAGTGTGGGAGCCGGATGAAAAACCGGGCGTGAGCCGCGATCTTCAGCCGACGCTTTATCATAGCATTCCAGCCTCAGGTCTGAAAACACTGGAATCGTTTCTGGTACGCTAGCCCATTGGATTCGAGGCGCCCATGGCTGGAGGGTTTCGTTTGTTCCTGGTTCTTTCTTCCCTGTCTTTGCTAGCGGCCGCAGTTTTGGCAGGCGACAATTCCAACTCTTCCGCTCCTCCCGTGGCCGAGGCCAAACCCGTCGCCGACATGTTTCACGGCACCAGAGTCGTCGACAGCTACCGCTGGCTTGAACACGGCAGCAGTCCTGAAACACAGAAGTGGGTCGAACAGGAAATGGCCTACACCCGGGGAATGCTCGACCGCCTCGCCGGACGCGACGCCATCCACAAACGCCTGACTGAGTTGCTCTCGATCGGCAGCGTCACACCGCCCGTCATCGCCGGGCGCCATTATTTCTACATGCGCCGCGAGGGTATGCAAAACCAACCCATCCTGTATGTCCGAGAGAAGGCCCGTGAAGGCCTCGCTTCTGGGAAAGATGACGGTCCCGACCGCGTCCTGGTCGATGCCAACCAACTCGCCGCGGACGGCACCATCGCGCTCGACTGGTTCGAGCCCAGCGAAAACGGGAAGTACGTCGCTTACGGCACTTCGCTCGGCGGCTCTGAGATGAGCACCCTGCACATCATCGAAACCAGGACCGGCACCATCCTCCCCGACACCATCGAGCGCACCCGGGCCGCGTCGATCGCATGGAAGCTCGACAACTCCGGCTTCTACTACACGCGCTATCCGAAAAAAGGCGAGGTCCCCGACGGCCAGGAGATGTACAACCGACGCGTCTTCTACCACTCCTTCGGCGACGATCCCGACCAGGACGATCAACCCATCTTCGGCGAGGGCCGCGACCCCGAAGACTGGCCGAGCGTGAATCTCTCCAACGACGGCCGCTGGCTGCTGATCAGCGTCTCGGAAGGCTGGACCAAGTCAGAACTTTTCTTGATGGACCTGAAGAAAGGCACTCCCCCCACTAGCGTCACCACCGGCAAAAACTTCCTCTACGGCGCCGAAGTCTACAACGACAAGCTCTACATCACCACCAACGAAGACGCCTCACGCTACCGGGTCTTCGTCGCCGACGCCGGCAACTACGATCGCGAAGCCTGGAAAGAACTCATCCCGCAATCTGACGCGGTGCTGCAAGGCGTTTCAGTCTTCGGCGGCAAACTCTTCGCACAGTACGAGCAGAACGCCACGTCGCAACTCAAGATTTTCGATCTCGAAGGCAAGAAGCTCAGCGATGTCCACCTCCCTGCGATTGGAACCGTCTTCGGATCAAGCGGCCGTTGGGACCGCGACGAAGCATTCTTTGGATTTCAATCCTTCACAATCCCGCCGGCGATTTTCCGCGTCGAACTGAAGCCGTTGCAATTTGTGAGCGGCAAGAATAGCTACGACGTGATTGCAAATCCCACGCTCTGGACCACAGTCGAGGCCCCCTCCATCGATCCCTCCGTCTACGAAGTCGCGCAAGAATGGTTCAAGTCGAAAGACGGCACGCGCGTGCCGATGTTCATCGTTCACAAAAAAGGACTGCAGAAAAACGGCAAGAACCCCACGCTGCTCACCGCCTACGGAGGATTCAACGTCAGCCTCACGCCCGAATTCAAGCGCCAGCAGTATCTCTGGCTCGAGCACGGAGGCATCTACGCCGTAGCCAACCTGCGCGGCGGAGCGGAGTTCGGCGAGGATTGGCACCGCGCCGGCATGCTCGACAAAAAGCAAAACGTATTCGACGACATGATCGCCGCCGCCGAGCACCTCATCACCGAAAAATATACCGACAAAAATCACCTCGCCATCCAGGGCGGCTCCAACGGAGGCCTGCTCATGGGCGCCATGATCACCCAACGCCCCGACCTGTTCCGCGCCGTAATCTGCCAGGTCCCGCTGCTGGACATGCTCCACTACCAGGATTTCCAGATCGCAAAATTATGGATCCCCGAATACGGGACATCAGAAAACGCCGAGCAGTTCAAGTGGCTCTACGCCTACTCTCCCTATCATCGTGTGAAACGCGGCACAGAGTATCCCGCAATCCTATTCATGACGGCCGATACGGACACGAGAGTCGACCCCATGCACGCCAAAAAGATGGCCGCCGAAATGCAAGCCGAAGCCAAAAACGGCGCCAGCCGCATCCGGCCGATTCTTTTAAGAATCGAAAGCAAAGCCGGCCACGGCGCAGGCAAGCCAGTCACCAAGCAGATCGAAGAATTTACGGATATCTATTCGTTCCTGTTATGGCAGTTGGGGGTAAAACCTTAGCACTTGTTGCCCCGGCCCATACTTCCGAAGCGCCGCGCTCTGGCGTAGACAAGGCGCTTGCCTTACGATTGGATCATGGCTGAGCGGAAGTACTATTCAACGCGCACAGGGAAAAACCAAGACCCAGCCATAAACCTGCTGCTGCTCCGAAAGCTATTTTCTGCGATCTACAAGACGTTCGCGACCAAGCAGTATTTCGATGAGGCTTTCGGCACGCATTGCACTGATGCTGGCTATATTCCTGGGACCGCCGGCGAAGACATAGACACCTTCGTATTCCGGAGGCTGCGCAAGCAGAATATGTACCCCATCAATTCGGAATACTATGCCGAGGATGACATCTTTGACTGGATAGAACTGCTTTATGACCTCGTCTCCAAGCCTCAAGATGGCCACTACCACTCGTGGAACGATTGCGGATGGCACTATGCAAGCTACGACAAATCCGCGGGCAGGGCGGAATTCCGCGATGAGGTCAACGGAGTGCTCGCGGACTATGAGGGCGGCTACGAACTGTCCCAGGTGGGGGAGGTTAGGCAATTACCCGAAGCGGGCCTCGGCAAATTAGTTGGTGCGCCGCTTCCCTCTACGATCAAGCCGACCGACCACGATAGAGTCCTGGCGGCCATCGACCTGTTTCGGAAGCGAGATGCTAGCAATCACGATCGTCGCAACGCTGTGAGGATGCTCGCGGACGTTCTCGAGCCGCTGCGGAACCAGCTGAACAAGGTGATCACGGCAAAGGACGAAAGCGATTTGTTCCATATCGCAAACGCGTTCGGAATTCGTCACAATAATGACGACCAAAAAACGCAGTACGACCCAGTTTGGCTTAGCTGGATGTTTTACCACTATTTGACAACAATCCGCGTGGTAACCAGACGGCTGAAGACCCTGGCCAAAAAGCCCTAGCGGACTGTCCCGCCCATGAATTACCACCACAGGGGGCCGCGTCACCTTTCGCGGTGTTCGAAAGGTGGCACCACGATCCTCTCTCGAAACTTCCGGGGCTGGTCCGCCTCCACACGCGAAGGATCTAGGCTACCGCACCGAGGAGGGCGGGTGCCCGCTGGCGTTAATGCTTCTGACGATTGGATTCAATCGCTCCACCAACAACCGGAGAGCCGCCCCGTTCCAGAGAATCATAGACCTTACTTACACCATGTCCTGCCCGTCTCTTTCTGGCAGGAGCCGAAGGCTTAACAATTCTGTCCCACTCCCTAGGAACCCCAATTGTCGGTGAACCGCCCAGTTGTAAACCAGTCCCGTCGAGCAATGCCCTCAGCTCTTTCTCCTGACGCCGAAGGAGACTGAGGTGCGCTCCCGCATGTGCGTTGTCAGAAAGTCGCGTCGTGAGCAGGGTGGCTAGAGACGCGGGGATGGTGATGCCGTTATTTCTCGCCGCAGCCTTGAGTGAGGTGACCTCACGGCGAACTCTGCTCAGCAACACGGGAGTTGGCGTCTTCATGTAATCTCGTCACCTAACGAAAGTTGTCATTACCTACTGGTCGGCGGCCTGCATGCTAGGCGACCCTTCGCTCGCCGGCGCTGCCTTCCTTTTCCTGTTCCGATGTTCGTACGGCCCGTGTTTGCGAATCGAGTATAGGCTAGCTTTGGGAATCCCAGTTGCCTGCGCAATCTCGGGAACCGTTTTGCCGTTCAGCGCTAGCGCCAAAGCATTTGCGATCCGGGTTTCGCCGATCTTCTCTAGTCCGACCCAATTGACGGCCATATCCCCTCCGACACCGGATTATACCTCTGAGGAGCCGACCGAACTGGCCCACCCGTGCGCTACCACCGAGGATGCCACGAAGCTCGCAATACATTCCCGCTTCAAACCGACCCATGCGCCTGCATATACGCGCGCAGGATGGCGTTGATGCGGGTCTGATATCCGCGCTGTTGGCGGAACCAGCGGAGCAGGTCGGCATCCAAGCGCATGGTCACAATTTCTTTTGGCGTTGGCATGACGACCTTGGCGCTCTTCCAGAATTCCGCGTCGGTGGCATGAGCATCAGGATCGGCTGCAATCCCCTTGCGAATGCTGGCCGCGCTCCTGCGGCGCAGCTTGCCCCAGTCAGTGCTCACGCCGCGTCCTGGGCTCGACCGCTTCGTCTTTTCCCCGTTAATCCGCGCTCCGTTCAGCTTTGCACCTTTCGTCTTCATTCGCCCTCGATATTCTTCCAGTAGTAGCGTCGTTCGTGCGGTTCCGCACGCCACGCCGAAATGATGCGCCTCTCCTCGCGCTCCCGGTCCGTGTAGATGACGGTAATCTCCAGTCCCTTGACCAACCCGATGGCATAAACTCGCCGTTCGCCATAGTCAAAACGGTCATCCACCCTTTCGACGGTCGGGCCTTCGAATATCCGCGCCGCATCCTCAAGCGCGATGCCGTGCAACTCGACGTTGCGGCGGTTCTTTCCTTCGTCCCAAGTGTAGTGCATTTTGTGTATTTACACAACGTAAATATACGCGGTATCGGAACTCCTCAGCGCTCTCGCCGACGCAGGATGGCCTCTGATCCATCCCCAGTCAAGACCACTTTCGTAGACGTTCCCCACCCTTGCAAAAAATGCAAGGATGGCGCACCCTCGGTCGTGCCGGAAGAAAACTAATGCCCGACACGTTTCGGACAGGTGCGCAGGGGGAAACAACCGATGATCGCTACACTTAGAAAAGTTTTGACTTTTGCTGCGGTTTGCCTGCTCACGGTTCTCGCTCTCGCGCCCGTCGGCGCGTCGGGGGGCACGCCGCAAGCCACCGACTGGCGCGCGCGCATGAACCAGCAACTGCCGTTGATGGGCCATCGCAACTGGATTGCAGTGGTTGATTCGGCTTACCCATTGCAAACCAGCCCCGGCATCGAAACGATCGAGACCAACGGCGATCAACTCCAGGTGGTGCAGACGGTCCTCAACCAGATCGCGAAAGCGAAGCATGTTCGGCCCGTCATTTTTACCGACGCGGAGCTGAAACTGGTCCCCGAAAGCGACGCCAAAGGAGTGGCTGCCTATCGCGAGGCGCTGAGCAAACTTCTAAGCAAAACCGAAGCGCAATCCCTGCCTCACGAGGAAATCATCTCCAAGCTGGATGAAGCTGGCAAGACCTTCCACATTCTCGTGCTTAAAACCACCCTGACCATTCCCTATACCTCAGTCTTTATCCGGCTCGAATGCGGTTACTGGGGAGCCGACGCGGAGAAAAGATTGCGCGAGGCGATGGCATCGCACTGATCTCACATCTCTTGACGAATTCGAGGTACCCTTGCGAGGCGCGCAAACGCAGGAAACGCGCCAGAAGAATCACGCCGTCCGCGCAGAGGTTGGTCAATGACACGCACACTCGCAATCGTGGAGCGGCTTCCGGGTCATACTGAAGTGATGGGCGGCTTTGCCTCTCTAGCCCTCGAACTCGGTTACGAACCTCACCTGCTCTTCAATAGCGAAGATCGCTTCCACCTGGTCGAGTATCTCCGAACCCGCATACCCATCGCGGCCGATCATATTCATGATTGGTCCTATATCAATGATCACAGCGCGGATTTTGATGCGATCCTTTTGAACACTTCCTATGTCTGGCTGGACTACGGACGTCAATTGCAGCAATGGAAGGCCCACAACCACCTTATCGTTGTGCACCACGACCCTGAAGATGTCGAACTAAACCCGCACGGCGCGTCCGTATATTTGACCCCGGCTGCCGGCAAAGAGAAGTGGATTTTCCCGCTGTACTCCAAACCGTCTGACTTACGGGGGTCAGAGAGACCGGCTCTGTCCTCGTGCGGTACCACGGAACTGCCCACACTCACCAGCATCGGTTCATTTGACCGCAAAGATATTGCCGGGGCCCTCGCCTATATGAAAGCTGGCGGTAAACTGGTGCACTATGATCGCCATCCGTGCGACCACTTCTCGGGCAAGGAAGCCTACACACAGCACGTTGGGCTGGATGGCACAAAGCTCATGACTTCCTTCGCCCAACAGTCGCAACCGGTTTTTCTCTGGTTTCCCATTGCCGCAGAGACGGAGTACTTGGTGTTCCGGTTCAGCGGCGCTTTAATCATTAGTGTAGATATGAACTGCATTATGGTTATGCCAGAGCGCTTGCGAACCTTGTATGGGTTCCCGCCCGACGCTGTGATTACCTACGACACGTCAATCACCGAAGCAAAATGTCTGGAGAAGCTTCGCGCCTCTCCTGCAGAACAACAAGAACTGCGACAACAGTTGTGGTTATGGACTGTCGCGCAATGGAACAAGAACCTAGCCGTTTTTCAATCGCTGTTGGGGACGCCCTAGCCCGAGGCTGGCCAACTTCTACTCAGCCAAGATTCAGGCTGCCCCACCCTTCGCGCTTTTCGAAGGCTGGGCACCATCGACGATGAGATCAGGAGGGGTTCCCCGTCCAAGCCTGCCAAGAAAAACCGATAGGCAGTGCGGCCACTGATTGTCCTCTGTCAAACACGCGTTTCAGGAAGAACAATGAAGAGCGATGCATCCCTGCCAGACCGTGCGACTACGCAAGCGGGCGGCCGATCTCCCAGTGATGTCCGTAAGGGTCCACCACGCGGCCCAAGCGCCAGCCATGTTCCTCGGCGACTGGATAGACTTGCGACGCGCCGGCGGCCAAGGCGCGGGCGAAAACAGCATCGGGATCGGCCACGGTCAAAATGATGCGCACCGTACTGCCGCCGAGAGTGTGCGGACTGAAGTTGAAATTTTCGGGAGACTCGTCGCTCAGCCAGAACTCCGCGCCCTGCACGGAAAGCCGCGCCACCACGCCGCCCCCGCCCTCCATGCGAAACACCTCGGTCGCTCCAAAAGAGGACTTGTAGAAGTCCACTGCCTGGGCGCTATTGCGCACGGAAAGCCAGGGTGCAATCGTTGCTGGAATTGCGGCTGCGTCAGTGGTGACCATGCGCTCCTCGATCTAACTCGCTCCCCAGTGTAACTCTGGGTCAGATTCGGTCTGGACCGGAATAAAAGCTGGCCGGACACGACAACGGAAATTGTGTAATCGAGACAATAGCAAACGGGAACTCAGTTGTCGTGGTAAAATCCTCGAACTCTCGGCTGGGCGCCGCGTTGCGCGGCCTGTGCCGGCCTGAACCTCATCCCCGGGGGCTACACTCCATGACCTCTCGTTCCCTCACGTTCTCACGTCTGGCGTCGTTGTTATTGGTCGCTGCGGTGACCGCGGTTTACGCACCGAGCGCGCCCGCGCAAGAGCCGCTGCCAAACCATCTGACGAAGCGCGTCGTTGGCGATTACGGATATTGGAGCAAGTATGATACTCCGTCTTACAGCGCGGCCCAGATTCCGTACAACGAACTGACGCACATCAACCACGCCGGAGTGTCGTTCGACAAGACTGGCGCTCTGACGGTACCGACTGGACCCGACAACCAATTTATCGAGCCCGAACTCAACAACCTCGCTCACGCCGCGGGCGTGAAAGTCCTGCTCCTGCTGGGCGGCGACTTCGTCGGGCTCGAATACAGCGGCCAGGTGCAGACGCTGGTCGATAACATTAAAGCGTTTGAAACGCAGTATCAATATGACGGCGTAGACATCGACTGGGAATATCCGGCCACGAGCCGCGACCGCGCGTTCTATATCGAATTGATGTCGCTGCTGCGGCAGTCGAACCCGGATTATGTGCTCTCGATCGACATCGCTCCGTGGGGCGGTTATGGATGGGACACGACCCAACTGAAGCTGTCGCTCAGCTATTTCAATATTATGATGTACGACTGCGCGGGCCCGTGGACAGCGGACGGCCAGCTCAATTCGCCCATCTTCTGGGACCCGAACGATACCGACCCCTGGGAGTGCGAGCCGGGTGGAAGCGCGGCCCAGACAGCAACGTATTTCCTGAAGACTGTTCCCGCGGTGCAACTCAATATGGGAACGCCGTTCTATGGCTACTACTACCTCACGGTCCGCCAGCTTTTTGGAGTGTGTCCCAATGCGGCGCTTAACGCCGATGGTGACTGCGACAACACGGTGAAAAGTGGAAACTACGGCACCTCCATGAAGCCGCGGATCAACCAGGCCGGCTGGCATACGCTTTACGATCCCATTGCGTTGGTTCCCTACATGCTGCGGGACGATGGCAGCGACGGCTACATCACCTACGACGACGCGTACTCCACCTATTACCGCGTGTGGTATTCCGATTGGGATCGCGGACTCGGCGGGACGTTCATGTGGTCGCTGGACGCGGACTACGACGGCCACTCGCAGGACCTGATGACTGCGATGTACAACGCTTCGGTCGTGGGGAAATAAACCGCCGGGGAAGGGCACGCCGATTCCCTTCCCCTGATTCGGGATGAGGGCCTCCCTGAGTGCTTTAATAAGTTTGACCCATCCTACCCAACGTGTTATAAATGCCCGTTTTGCGCTGGTGTGCCGGAACCGGAGTCTTATTCTCTGGTCGGGTTTTTGTGGCACTTCGTAATTGAAATCCAGCGCAAACTCCGACGCGGCCAAGCTCCAACACTCAGGTATTGCGGTGGAAGCGTGTTCGGAATTCCGGAAGTGGCGCCTGAGACTCGATTGGCAAGCCACGATTGCAGCGTAACATTGCAACCGTGGTCGGGAGTCTGGATGGCGTGTCCGGAAGGCGGAGCCTAAACACGTTTATCAATATTCCTTAAAACCGTTATCTTCTTAATCTTTCGGAGGAATCATTATGCGCACCTGGCTTGCTACTGCTGCGTTTTTCACACGCCGCATGGCCGCAAAAATCTCGGCTGTCGCCGCGCTGCTGACCGTCGGCGGCGCTACTGCACTGGCTCAACCTGCAGGCGAAGGTGGTGAAGCTTCTTTGAAGCTGCCCGACCTTTCTCAGGTCAGTTTTTTTCACGGCGCCATCGACGGCCATAAACTACTGCTGATCGGAATCCTGTTCTGCCTATTCGGACTCGGCTTTGGCATGGCGATTTACATCCGGTTGAAGAACCTGCCAGTGCATCGCGCCATGCGCGAAATCTCGGAACTGATCTACGAGACCTGCAAGACCTACCTGATCACGCAAGGCAAGTTCATTCTCTTTCTGTGGGCATTCATCGCGGTTATTATCGCGGCATATTTTGGCTGGCTGTCACCGGTTCCGGGAAAGTCGGTGGCGCTGACGCTTCCGATTATCTTGGGGTTCAGTCTGGTGGGGATCGCGGGCAGCTACGGCGTGGCGTGGTTTGGCATTCGGGTGAACACCTTCGCGAACTCGCGGACGGCGTTCGCTTCCCTGCCGGGCAAGCCGTATCCGGTGTACCAGATTCCTCTGGAGGCCGGCATGAGCATCGGCATGATGCTCATCAGCGTGGAACTGCTGATCATGCTGTTCATCCTGCTGTTCATTCCGGGCGACTATGCCGGACCGTGTTTCATTGGCTTTGCCATTGGCGAATCGCTGGGCGCGGCGGCGCTGCGTATCGCGGGCGGCATCTTCACCAAGATCGCCGACATTGGCTCGGACTTGATGAAGATCGTTTTCAAGATCAAAGAAGACGACGCGCGGAATCCTGGCGTGATCGCCGACTGCACGGGCGACAATGCCGGCGACTCGGTGGGCCCGTCGGCCGACGGCTTCGAAACTTATGGTGTGACGGGCGTGGCGCTGATCACGTTCATTCTTCTGGGCGTGAAAGATCAGAGTGTGCAGGTGCAGTTGCTGGTGTGGATTTTTGTGATGCGCGTCATGATGCTGATTTCGAGTGCGCTGTCTTACTTCCTGAACGGCGCAATTGCCAAAGCGAAATATGGCTCGGCGAACGAGATGAACTTCGAAGCGCCCCTGACATCGCTGGTATGGCTTACCTCGATTATCTCGATCGCCATCACTTACCTGATTTCGTATTTCGTCATTCCCGACCTGGGTGGCGACGGCTCGCAGTGGTGGAAGCTGGCCACGATTATTTCGTGTGGCACGCTGGCGGGCGCGTTGATTCCGGAACTGGTCAAGGCCTTCACCTCGACTGAATCACGGCATGTGAAAGAAGTTGTGAGGTCGGCGGAGGAAGGTGGGGCGTCGCTCGGCATTCTCTCTGGCTTCGTGGCGGGAAATTTTTCTGGCTACTACCTCGGCCTGGCCATGATGATCCTGATGGCAGTCGGCTACTACATGAGCACGATGGGTCTGGCCGTGGCGGCGGGAATGCTGGCGCCCGCAGTCTTCGCGTTTGGGCTGGTCGCGTTTGGATTCCTCGGCATGGGGCCGGTCACGATCGCGGTGGATTCTTACGGCCCAGTCACCGACAACGCGCAGTCGGTGTATGAACTTTCTTTGATCGAGGCGGTGCCGAACGTTGAAGCTGAGATCAAGAAAGATTTCAACCTGAGCGTGGATTTCGAGCGTGCCAAACATTTGCTCGAAGCCAATGACGGCGCCGGCAACACGTTTAAGGCTACGGCGAAGCCGGTGCTGATCGGAACCGCGGTCGTGGGCGCGACGACCATGATTTTTTCCATCATCATGGCCTTGACCAACGGACTCACGGCGAACGTTGACAATCTCTCGCTGCTGTACGCGCCGTTCTTCCTGGGACTGATTACCGGCGGCGCGATGATCTACTGGTTCACGGGCGCTTCCACGCAGGCCGTTACCACGGGCGCTTATCGCGCGGTCGAGTTCATCAAAGCCAACATCAAACTCGAAGGCGTGGTGAAGGCTTCGGTAGAGGACAGCAAAAAGGTCGTTGAGATCTGCACCAAGTACGCGCAGAAGGGGATGCTGAACATTTTTATCGCGGTGTTCTTCGGGACGCTGGCGTTCGCCTTCGTCGATCCGTTTTTCTTTGTGGGCTATCTGATTTCCATCGCAATCTTCGGGCTCTACCAGGCGATTTTCATGGCCAATGCGGGTGCGGCCTGGGACAACGCCAAGAAGATTGTGGAAGTTGAGATGAAACAGAAGGGCACGCCGCTGCACGATGCAACTGTCATTGGCGATACGGTGGGCGATCCGTTTAAAGACACGTCGTCGGTGGCTCTGAATCCCGTCATCAAGTTCACTACGCTCTTCGGATTGCTCGCGGTGGAGCTGGCGGTGAAGCTGGCCAGCGATCAGGGCGCGATGCTGACGCGCGTGCTGGCGCTGGCATTCTTCGCGGTGTCGTTTACGTTCGTATACCGTTCGTTCTATGCCATGCGGATTAAGCAGGGCGCAGAGTAGGCAGCTGCGATAAGAAATCGACGCCATCCGGGGCAATCCGGATGGCGTTTTTGATTTGACCAGATTTCGTCGGCCGAAAGACTCTTGAATCAGAACGAGAGCTTCATCTTCGATTTTATGCCGTGCGCCAATTTCTCGATTTGCTCGGCCTTCTTGATGGCATCGACGGACACAACTCCTCGATCGGCCTTCTGCAGGTAGTCATTCAATTCCCCGATCAACTGCTGCATCTTGTCAGCATCGCGCCGGATTTCAAGCTGGCGCCCCAGATTGGCGGCGATGGCCTGCTGGCGTTGAATGTCATTCCCCGACGTGGCACGATTGTCGTCGGCCCCCGGAGCCTGAGCATCGCCATGAGGGACGCCGACATGGAGATCCTGCGCCTGAGGAGTGGCAGGAGGGACGGGTACACGGACATTCTGCGCCGAACAGTACCGGACGACGCTCACAGATGCGATCAGCACGAGCACAAATGAACTTGCCCTGAGCATGATGACCCTCCTGACTCGAGGCGATATCCCAAGGGAGCACGGCAAAATCTGTGGGGGGCATTATGGCTCGGGTCGAGCGCGGAAACAACTGGAATTAAATGGGAGCAGCCGTGACCTGCCTTGTCTCGCAGCAGCAGGATGAAACAAGGTCGATCATCATGAGTTCGATCGCCCGAAAATGAAAGGCGTGACTGGCATCAAAATCAGGCATGTCAGTCACGCCCCAGGAACGTTCAGCTCAGGCCGAAAGATGCGAGTTAGTGGCGATCCCAGTACAGCTCGCGGCGATCGCGATTCACGTCGCGGTACTCGCGGCGGATCTCGCGGTGCTCGTGGCGCGCGGCGGCATAGTTGCCATGGTTGAAGTCTCGACGCATCTGGTAGCGATCGTGGGCGATCCTGGCCTCGTCATGGCGGATGTCGCGGTGCAAACCTCGGCTGCCGTCCCAGGCCAGCGCCGGGGCAACACTCATTCCTAGTAACAAAAGAATCCCAATAAGCGCGCGTTTCATAGCTCTCTCCTCCGGCCGCAATCAGCGGTTACTGAATAGAAACACCAGGCACGGTCGGTAGTTTCGGTGACCAGGAACCAGCCAGAAGTTCCGCATATTCCTGCGGCAAATCTTGTAATCTTTTGTCATGCACCGCTTTTCGACTCTGCCGTTTGTGTTTTTCGCGCTAATGGCGGCATCTTCGATCTCGCGCGGACAGGCCGTGGCCAGCGCCGCAGATCCTCTCCCTGCGGATCTCGTCATCTCGGGCCCGTATGTGGTTCATCGCGGCGACAATCTTTGGTTTACCGCGACTCTGACCAATCGATCAGGCCAGGTGCTGGCTGTCCCTTCCACTAACGGAGGAAACGGGTGGACCTATATGGCCGGTCCGTGGTGGAAGATCGCTGACCGATCCGGTAAGCAGCTGAAGTTCAAGCCCGGCACCGAGTGCTTCTGCGACCACAACATTGGAGCAGTCGACTTCCAGGACAGCGACTTCGTGCTGCTCAAGCCTGGAGAGTCGATTGAGTACAAACACGAGACCCTGCGCGACCCGTCAGACAAGTTCATATTCCCCGGAGAAGGCACCTTCTTCGTGACGCTTAGCTGGAGCTTCTGCGCACCCAGAGTGAAGCTCGGCGACAACGGATCGGTTGGCTACATCTGTGGAGTCACGCGGGCGTTGAGTCCCTCCATACGAGAAGCAGTTCTGGCAACGCCCTCATTTGACCTGCAATCGAACGTTTGGAAGATGTCGCTCGAATAGTTTGGCGCTCCTCTTCAGCTTGGACCCTTCATCTTCTCTTTCACGCTGCGGGCAAGCTTCTCAATCTCTTCAGCTTTTTTGACCACGTCGAGCGAAAGAACGTTTTCGTCTGACTTGTCTACGGATTGCTTCAGTTCCACCGACAGCTTGAGCAATTTATCGGTATCGCTTTTGAGGGCGGCGACGCGCTCTTTGGCGGCTTTCTTGGCCATCTCGATGGCGATGCGAGCTTGCGCTTCATCGGCATCCGTCATAGGCGGAGGAGTATCTGCCTTGGGGGGCGGAGGCGCGGGTTGCGATTGCCGTTGCGCGCTCGCGTTTGGCGCGAGGGCGGTGAGGATACACAGGCTAAGAACGAGAACCATCCACGCAGAGAGACGGGATCGCACGAAAACCTCGCAGAGAGTCATACCGACACTACTCTCAGGAAATTATACGTGGGGCGAAAAACAATTCACCACAGAGGACACAGAGGAAACTAAGAAAAAAGAAAGCCGGAGCGGGCGCTCCAGCTTTCACTGTGTTTGATTTCAGAACGCGATTACAGCGAGCTCATGTTTGCCAGGAACTCGGCGTTGGCCTTGGTCTTGTTCAGACGTTCGACCAGGAGTTCCATGGCTTCGACGGGCGACAGCGGGTTCAGCACTTTGCGCAGGACCCAGATGCGCTGCAAATCTTCTTTCGGGATGAGCAGTTCTTCTTTTCGCGTGCCGGAGCGCTGAATGTCGATGGCCGGGAATACGCGCTTATCGACGAGCTTGCGCTCGAGGATGATTTCCGAATTGCCCGTGCCTTTGAATTCTTCGAAGATCACGTCGTCCATGCGGGAACCGGTGTCGATCAGCGCGGTGGCGATGATGGTCAGCGAACCGCCTTCTTCGATGTTGCGGGCGGATCCGAAGAAACGCTTCGGACGCTGCAAGGCGTTGGAATCGACGCCGCCCGAGAGCACTTTGCCGCTCGGCGGAACGATCGTGTTGTAAGCGCGGGCAAGACGGGTGATGGAATCTAGCAGGATCACGACGTCGCGCTTGTGCTCGACTAGACGCTTCGCTTTTTCGATCACCATTTCGGCGACCTGCACGTGGCGGGCAGCGGGCTCGTCGAAGGTCGACGAAATCACTTCGCCTTTCACCGAACGCTGCATGTCGGTGACTTCTTCGGGGCGCTCGTCGATCAGCAGAACCATCAGCACAACTTCGGGATGATTCGCCGTAATCGAATTCGCAACATTCTGCAACAGCATGGTCTTGCCGGCGCGCGGCGGAGAAACGATCAGGCCGCGCTGGCCTTTGCCAAGGGGCGTGAGCAAGTCCATGACGCGGGCGCTGGCGTTCTCGCGCGTGGTCTCAAGCTTGAGGCGTTCCTGAGGATAGAGCGGCGTCAAGTTGTCGAACAGAATCTTGTTGCGGGCTTCGTCGGGCGATTCGAAGTTGACGGCTTCAATCTTGACCAGCGCGAAATATTTCTCGCCTTCGTGCGGAGGCCGCACCTGGCCGCTGATGGTGTCACCGGTCTTGAGATCGAATTTGCGAATCTGCGAGGGCGACACGTAGATGTCGTCGGGGCCCGGCAGGTAGTTGTAGTCGGGTGAGCGGAGGAAGCCGTAGCCGTCGGGCAGAATTTCAAGCACGCCTTCGGCGAAGATGTGGCCTTCCTTTTCGCTCTGCGCTTGCAGGATCTTGAAGATCAAGTCCTGCTTGCGCATACCGCTGGCACCGGGCAGATCCAAGGTCCTTGCGATCTTGGTCAGCTCGGTGATGTTCTTTTCTTTTAGTTCAGCAATGGTCATGATTCACCTGAACCCGTGCACTAGAACGTATTCGGTAGTGTCAACGGGAGATTTTTCTAAGGAGGGGACGCAGGAAAGACGCAAGTACTACCAGGCAGGAAGGCGGGGCTGGGTTAAGCAGCCCGCCGTTGTGCCTCAGCAAAATTCTCTGGTTCCGACAAAACTTCTTGCCGATCCGCGCCGGCGATCCGGTCCAACACACCGTTCATCGTTTCCTGGATTCTGGTGCTGGGCCGATGGAACTTCCGCGTGGCCTTGGAGGCAAGCTGACAAAGCATATAACGATTCCGCAGAGTCTGTAAAGCATCAAACACACGATCAGAGCGCATGTGCTTTCTATCTCCTTACTTTATGATGGTGGTCTCGCGCTTTCGTCCTTCGGCCGAGGAGGCGACTGGAAGCCCTGCGTGCGGCCTAAGTCACTGATTCCTAACCAGGTTGTAAAGGAGTGAGCACAAAACTCACTTTGAATAGATGCGTGACAGGTCCCCGAAGATGCTCAATTTTCTGGGCTTTGGCTCCTCAGGCGCAGGTGCTACAGAAAAGGCCCAGAAGCTTCCGGATGTACCTGGAACTCGCTAATGTAGCTGCAACCGAAGAAGAGGTCAAGTAATTATTTGTAAGCGGGACGAATCGATTCCCGGATGCGAAAGGTAAATCGAAATGGCACAGTCGCCCGGACATCTTGCGATGGATGTAACTAATTCATTTTACGCTGGTTACATTCCCTTAGATGATTAAGGGTTTAAAAAGACTGGGGGGTTTGCCATCTCCCGGATCGCTGCGGCGGGTGCATCGGGGCCCAGAATCTGGCGTAAGGCCTCCTCCAGCACCTCATCTCTACCGGCACGGATTCCTGCTATGGTCGGCCGCACTTTTATGTCGGGAATGATTCCGATCTGCTGGGTCGGGGTCTTGTCGGGATAGAACACTCCAATTCCGCTGATCATAGTGCGAAGGCCTCCGGGCAACGTAAAAGGGGAAGTGTTACCGTCCGCCCCAGCGGTGGTGCTGCCCAGAACCTTCGCCGTACGCGCGGATCGAAACGCCATGGCAGTGTATTCCGCCTGGCTCATGGAGGTTTCGTCCACCAGAATCACGACCTTGCCGGAATAGTGGGGTTGCTCCGGCTTCAGGGACTCGGTAGCTCCCCAATGGAAGGCGCCGGGGTTGGAGAGATCGCCTTCGGTGAATCTCGCGAACATGGTTTCTTTGTCAACCAGCAGCGATCCCAGCGCGAACACCATGAAGGACGAAGGGTAATTGCGGATGTCGATGACGAATCCCTTGGTTCCGGCGGCTTGTTGGACGTAGCTAGCGGCATCCTCCAATTTCACCGAAGAGAGTTTGAGATAGGCAACATCCTTCGAGAGCAGGCGGAAGGTGGGTCCGGGCAGGTCGTGGGTGAAGTCGCCCGAGCCAGGGCTCGCAATCGGCGTCCGCGTCACTTTTAGTTTAAGTTGGTGCTTTTCTTTGTCTCTGCGAATTCCAATCATCGACTCGCCGCATTCTCCTCGAGTCATCGAGCGGCCGATGTCGCGCATGCGAGCGGCTTCATTGGAATCGGCATAGTAGGCTTTCCAGTTCTCGATCAATTGTGCGACTGGGACGCCGTCGAGTTCGGTAACGACATCTCCGACCTTTAGTTCGGTGTTGCTATCCGTAGTAGAAGTCACGACGGGCACATCCTCGATGAAGCGCACACTGACCGGAAGCTGACATTTTCCCGCCGGAGGCCGGGCATCGAGCGCACTCCATAGGTTGGCGTGGCCGTCGCGGGCCTTGGCGATAAGAACCAGCATTTCCTGACGGTAGGATTCAGGGTTTCTTGCTTCGGCGACGCGGGGGATAAACTGAGCCAGCACGGTCGTCCAGTCTTCCCCGACGAGGTCGCGGTAGGGCGACCAGTATTCGATGATGGTCCAGAAACGATAGAGGGCGAGTAGCTGAAATCCAGAATCGGGCAGTTTGAGATTCGCGTATCCCAGTTCGTGCTCGAATCGAGGATTGCCAACTTCCGCGACTTTGGAAACGTAGAACTGTCGATCAGGCAGGCGATTGTCGCGAATCGTCTGCAAAGTCTGGCTGAGGTCCGCGCCCAGCATGACGGTGTCGGCCAGCCAGGCCAGATCGGGCTCGTAGTAAACATCCTTCTCGTTCAGCTTGGCGCAGGGGTTGCAGTTGGCGACGGGGCCTAGATTCTCGATCCATTGCTGCAGGGCCGCGTTCGCAGCCGTATGATCCTTTGCGGCGAGAACTTTAGGCAGGACGCGGAACAGATCATAGTCCCAATGCCGCTCGCCAGAAGTAATTTTGGGATGGTAGTACTTGAGAAATCCCCAAACCTTGCCGAGCATGACCAGGTTGTCGATCTGAACCTTCGTGAGATCGTTCACGTTGATTCCGGAACCGCCATCAAATTCGTGATCAAGATCAACAACCGTTTCAGGCCGTTTGGGCGCGTCCCAGACGGGTTTTCCATCGACCAGCAGTTGCAGATCGTCGGCCCAGGCCTTTCCCGTGCCGGCCAGGAGCACGCCAAAAACGAGTTTCTTCGCTTCCGGTTGCACAGGCAGCGAGATGGAATATTCTTTCCAGTCCGTCGTTCCTTTTAATTGGCGAGCCTGCATGTTGTCGAAGGCGAGGCCGGGAGCGTCTCCGTCCTCGCGCATCCACAGGCCGACGAAGTCGCTCACATCCTCGGTGCGCAAAAAGCCACGCAGCTCAATCGTGGCGCCGGAAAAATCCATGGGGATGGAGGTCGTAATCGAAGAGAAGTTGCCGGAGCTGTCGGGATGGCGTTCGATTCGGGCCGACCCGCGGCCGCTGTGGAGAACCTTGTCGTCGGCGAAAATGGTCCCGGACGGGCCACCGCCCCAGCCTCCGGGCATAACGCCGGCCGGCGGGATTTCAAAACCGAGCGCCGCTGCGAGGGCGGAATGGTCCGGCGATTTTGCAGGGCTGGCTTCCTGCGCCTGACACACCTGAAACTGGCAAACAGGAGCCACAGTTATAACCAGCGCGATCAGATACCGCAGCATCCGGAGAGTATAGTGCGGCTCAGGCGCACAGCTGCAGGGAAAATGCGCGAGCCTCGCCGACGCAAGGGGCAGGCGTTTTTCAACTCGCGCGGTTTCGGGCTTGACTGCAATGCTAACGTTCTGTATATTCTGTTACAACAGAACGTACGGAATTAGCGTAACGAGCGTGCGTCGGCGCAAACGCAATGCTGAAAAGTGAGGTCCTCGCGTGAAGATTAAATTTAGCGATCTGTGGCGGCCCGGTGGAACCATCGACCGCGGTGCGTATGCGCTGATCGGAGTGCTGGGGTTTGCGCTCAAGCATAATCTGGATCGCCTCGTCGCCGGTTACGGGTTTCATCGTGACTGGGGCATGTTCAACTACTGGGTTCCGGTGCGCGATGTAGCGCGCATTACGGATCTGCGCGGCAGCGAAGCCGGATTTCTGGCAACGATGGTTGCAATCTCCCTACCGTTCATCTGGGTGGGAGTGGTGCTGACCCTGAAGCGGCTGCGCAGCGCGGGACTGTCCTCGCAACTGGTGGCCTTGTTCTTTGTGCCATTTCTGAATCTATTGTTTTTCCTAGTGCTGTCTTTCTTGCCGGAGCGGGACGCGCGGTCAAACCTGCAAACGGCACAGCGGGCACAATCATCGCCGGCACGATTCTTCCCCAACAGCGCGCTTGGAAGCGCGGCCGTCGCTGTGTTGATTACGGTGCCGCTGGGGATGGGCGCTACGTTGCTGGCCACACATGTGCTGACAGTCTATGGCTGGGGACTATTCGTCGCGCTTCCCTTCACCATGGGATTCGCGGCTGCAGTGGTTTACGGAGTTCGCCAGCCGCGCAGCATGAAGGGCTGCGTCGGCGTGGCGTGCCTGTCGGTGACAGTTCTCGGCGGGGCGCTCCTGGCGCTGGCCTTCGAGGGCGTAGCCTGCCTGATCATGGCGCTTCCCATCGCGCTGCCGCTGGCGGCGATTGGCGGAGCCTGCGCCTACGGAGTGCAGCGGCGGCGATGGTTTCAAGCAGATGCTCCGGTTCTGCTTTCGGTGCTGCTGGTGTTCGTTCCCGGCGTCGAGTGGGTGGAGCACGCTGCAGCCGCAGCTCCTCCGGTCTACGTAGTGCGAACGGCGATTGACGTTCAAGCCTCACCCGAAAAAGTTTGGCAGGAAGTGGTTGCGTTCTCGGAAATTCCTGCGCCCACAGAGTGGATGTTTCGAGCCGGAGTCGCCTATCCCGTTCGCGCGGAAATGCTCGGGACCGGAGTCGGCGCGGAACGGCATTGTGTGTTCTCAACCGGAGCTTTTGTCGAGCCGATCGAAGTGTGGGATGAGCCCCGGCAGTTGAAGTTTTCGGTAACCTCGAATCCGCCTCCAATGGAAGAGTGGACTCCTTACTCGCACATCGATACGCCGCACCTGCATGGGTTTCTGGTATCGGAAGGTGGGCAATTCCTGCTCACGCCGCTGCCGAATGGCGGAACGCGGCTGGAGGGGACGACTTGGTATCAGCACGGGCTGTGGCCGTCAGCCTATTGGCAGCTGTGGTCGGACCAAATCATTCACCGCATTCACCTGCGGGTGTTGCGACACATTCGAGATGAGGCGGAGGGCAGGTTGCCGTGATTACTCGTCTAGCTTGTTTATGACTCACGCCTGAAACTCTGCGGTAGAGGCGAAAGTCTCTCCAGGAATTTTCCCTATTGACAGGTCGCTCCCAAACGCTCAGTATTCATGCGATTTAATAAACCCGTTCACTAGGGCCTCGTCCCTGGTTACGTCCGACCGCAATTCCGCCTGCTTGAGGTGAAGTATGACTCCGACTGGCAATATCCCCAAAACTCATCGCCTGCACCTCAGCTGCATCGCCGTGACCGCTTGCATAACGCTGATGATGTGCATATCCGCGTCGGCAGCTTCGTCCTCAGCGTATGTACGCGTCAGCCAAGTCGGATATGAGGCCGCCAATGCGCCCTTTCAGGCTTACCTGATGTCAACGGCCTCCGAATCAGGCGCCACTTTCAGCGTCATCAATTCCGAGGGCTCCACGGTTTACTCCGGCGCAATCGGCGCGCTGCTCGGCACCTGGAGCAACAGCAAGAAACTCACCTACGACGTGTACGGCCTCAGCTTTACCGTGCCCGGCGGCGACGTGTATACGATTTCGGTGGCTGGCCCTGTCGCGGCAATATCGCCGAAGTTTGCCGTGAATTCTCCGGACGTGCTTTATCCTGGGTTACTGCTGAATACGCTCTGGTTTTATGAGACCGATCGCGACGGCCCGGACTATATTCCCAACGCCTTGCGCACCGCGCCCGGACATCTCAACGACTCGAGCGCCACGGTTTACGATACGCCGCCCTTGAACGCCAACGACCTGATCACCACCACAGGAACCCCGCTGACCACCACTGGGGCCGTGATTAATGCCGCTGGAGGCTGGTGGGACGCCGGCGACTACATGAAGTATGTAGACACCGTGAGCTACACCACGGCGCTAATGGAGATCGGAATTCGCGACTTCCCGAAGCAGATGGGACCGGCTGCTCCCGCCAATCCTGCGGCTCCGCCCGCGTCGGCTTCTTACGCTGGAACTGCGGCCGGTGCGCCATCATCCTCCGACTTTACGGCCGAAGCCGAGTTCGGATTCAACTGGCTGGTCGCGATGTGGAACGACAGCAGCAAGACGCTCTACTACCAGGTCGATACCAGTCAGGATTGGAAACATTTTCCCAATCTCGAATCCGAGTACGACATTTGGACGCTTCCGCAGGCTGCCGACGACTACCAGGGTTGTAGCAGCGACTACTACTACATTTGCTATCGTCCCGTGTTCATCGCGGCGCCCGCCGGATCGACGATCAGCCCTAACCTTGCCGGACGCATGGCGGCAGCGTTCGCGGAATATTACCAGCTCTACCGCACCTCGAATCCGACCACGGCGAACCAGGCGCTACTGTACGCAGAAGATATATTCGCGCTGGCCAACACAACGCTCGCCGACCCTGCCAAGTCCGTCAACGACGGCACCTGCGCTTCCGGGTGCCTGCTGACTGTTTCTCCGTTTGACGGTTATCCTGAAACGGTGTGGGATGACGACATGGAGCTGGGAGCGACCGAACTCTATATCGCGCTTCAGTCAGCGGGCGGAAATCTGCCGCCGGGTTTGCCGATCACGAATCCCACGGTCTACCTGACTGACGCCGCCCAGTATGCGAATAATTACATCACCAAGATCTTTGACACCGGCAACGAGGACACTCTCAACCTTTACGACGTAAGCGGCCTCGCGCATTTCGAACTGTATCGAGCGCTGGGACTGGCGGGCAATCCGAGTGGGCTGGCAGTGAATCAGTCGACTATGCTCACCGCGCTCGAGAACCAGCTCGCGGTGGCCATCGCTCAATCGCAAAAAGATGCGTGGGGATTCGGCGTTCCCTGGCAAAACGGTGACACCACCTCGCATGGCGCCGGACTTTCGGTAATGGCAAGCGAACTCTATTACCTGACCAGTTCCGCCAGCTATAACACTTATTCGCAGAAATGGCTGGCCAACATTTTGGGCGCGAACTCCTGGGGATCATCGTTCATCGTGGGCGACGGCAGCACATTCCCCAACTGCATCCAGCACCAGGTGGCGAATATTGTGGGAGCTCTGAACGGGACCTCCGGCGGCACTCCCATCCTCTGGGGCGCGGCATCCGAGGGCCCGGCCAATGCGGCAACGTCCGGAACCTTGTCCGGCATGAAACCTTGCCCGGCGAATGGAGTCGACGCGTTTGCAGTCTTCAACGGGAATGATGGCGCTTACAACAGCGGAGACGTAGCGGTTTATCGCGACAATGTTCAGTCCTACAGCACGACCGAGCCCGCCATTGATTTGACCTCCACTTCGTTCCTGATGTGGTCGTGGCGAATGGCCGGCAGCCCGGACCCGTTGGCTAAACTCAGGCGTTAGAGGGATCGCGGAGCATCTGAGGGGTGCTGTGTCGGGCCCTAGCTGAACTGCTACGCTCAAGCGGATTGCTGCATCTAAGGGACGATGACAGCCGAAGGAACTCCTGCCCGCGTTCAAATGATTCATCCCGAAACTCGCACCCCCGATTCCTCCGAGCTTGATTCCTCCGAGCTTGATGCTTCCGAGCTTGATGCTTCCGAGCTTGATTCTTCCCGGCAAAATACTTCTCGACTCAATTCATGGCTGCGGCAACTGGTTTCAGGAAATGGCAGCGATCTTCTGCTGGTGCCGCTGGCGCCGGCCTCGATACGCGTGGAAGGATCTCTTGTGGTCATCGGCGACAGCCCTCTGACCGGCGATGACATTGAGAGCGCGGTACTACCCGCACTCGCGCCACATGCGCGCGAAGAGTATGCGCAGACCCACATTGCGGACTCGTCTTATCGAGTCGGGGGATTAGGCCGGTTCCGCATCAACCTGCATCACGAGCAGGGACGTGCAGCCGCAACCGTTCGCGCGCTGCCGACCAAAATACCCACTCTCGCCGAACTTCGCCTGCCGGCCGGAATCGCGGCGCTGGCCAAGTTGCAGCGCGGGCTGGTGATCATCGGCGGAGCGACCGGCTCGGGAAAGACTACGACCCTGGCCGCGCTGGTGAACGAAATTAATCAGCACGAAGCACGCCACATTGTGACCATCGAAGATCCGATCGAGTACGAGCACACTCACAACCTCAGCGTAATCGAGCAGGTAGAGATCGGAATCGACGCTCCCGACTTCCCTACCGCACTGCGCGCAGCGCTACGGCAGGCGCCAGATGTGATTGTCGTAGGCGAAATGCGCGATCCGGAAACGGCGAGGATCGCGCTCTCGGCGGCCGAGACCGGGCATCTCGTCTTTACGACTCTTCACACGACTGATGCCGCCTCGACCGTTTCCCGTATCGCCGATTCGTTCCCGCAGGAACGGCAGCACTCGGTGCGAGCCGAGATGGCCATGGCGTTAGCCGCCATGCTCACCCAAACGCTCATTCCCCGGCGAAACGGAGGCCGCGTGCCAGCCGCGGAACTGCTGATGGTCGGATACGGCGCGCGCCAGCATATCCGCAAGAACGCGCTGCAGCATCTGGGTCAGGAAATCACCATCACCCGCAAGCAAGGTTCATTCACCCTGGAAGAATCGCTGGCGCAGTTGGTATTTCAGAATGATCTGGTGCGCGAAGATGCCATGGTGCGGGCGTTGCATCCCGAAGATCTCGACGTAATGCTGAAGGCCAAAGGATTTTAGCCCAAAGGCGTAATTGGCCGCAGCCGCAAAGCGGCGCAAGAATAGAGCCCACGGCGAAAGCCGTGGGTACTCGCCTCTTCGCAGCGCAAGCCCTGAAAGGGCGTAAGAGGTCTCAGGTCCAAAGATACCTTTCATCGACGACGATGTGATTTCTCTTTAGAAACACGACGCACTCGTCCTGGAATGATCTTTTCGTATGATGTTGTTGCTGATGCAGAATGTATTCCCGCACTGAGTCCTGCCCTGACTCGCTCACGCTGAATGCACCGTAACCTGGTTGCCACGCGAACATCTTGAATCGAATTGGCCTTAACGATGCGGGCGACGTCGGCAACGGAGTGTATCGACGGCATTCTAACGAGGAGATGAACATGGTCGGGCATACCGTTGGTGCAGAGCGCAACCCCGCCCAGTTCGCGGAGGATACCGCCAAGATAAGCGTGGAGGTCGGTCCCGATCTCCGCAGTTATCAATGGCCTGCGGTGACGCGTGCTGAAGATGAAATGAACTAGGACGTTCGTCGCCGTATGCCCCATACTCTCCCGCCCCTTCAGGGCTGTTCAACCAAGATCGACCAAGCCCACGGCTTGCGCCGTGGGCTTTATTCTTGGGCCGCTTCGCGGCTCTTTATAGGCATCGCAAAAGCCCATGTATCCCCTCACGCCCAATAGGTCCGGTCCAAGCTGCGGTACTGGATGGCTTCGGCAATGTGTTTCGGTTCGAGGCTGGCGGAGTCTTCGAGGTCAGCAACCGTACGGGCTACTTTCAGGATGCGGTCGTGGGCGCGGGCGCTCAGTCCTTGCTGGGTCATGGCGCGTTCGAGCAGGCGTTCGCAGTCAGCGGAGAGTTCGCAGTGGATGCGGATGTGGCGGGAGTGCATCTGCGCGTTGCAGTAGAGTTTCTCGCGGGAAGTGGAGAAGCGTGCTAGTTGCTTTTGGCGGGCACGCACGACGCGCTCGCGAATCTTGGCCGAATTTTCCGGTTCGTGGGTCGACCGCATCTCTTTATAGTTCACCGCGGGAACGTCGATATGAATATCGATGCGGTCCATAAGCGGGCCGGAGATTTTAGAAACGTAGCGCTGGATCATCGGCGTAGTGCACTGGCAATCGCGCGTGCGGTCGTTATGAAATCCACAGGGGCAGGGATTCATGGCCGCGGCCAGCATGAAGCGGGCTGGAAAGGTCAGCGACATGGAAGCGCGGGCGATCGAAACCGTGCCATCTTCGAGCGGCTGGCGGAGAACTTCCAGCACGTTGCGGGGAAATTCGGGCAGCTCGTCGAGAAAGAGTAGGCCGTTGTGGGCGAGCGAAACTTCGCCGGGGCGCGGGATAGCGCCACCGCCAATTAGGCCAGCGTCAGAGATAGTATGGTGTGGCGAACGGTAGGGGCGAGTTCCGACCAAACCGATGCCCTGGTCGAGCACTCCAGCAACGCTGTGAATCTTCGTCGTCTCCAAAGCCTCTTCGAAAGTAAACGGCGGCAGGATGGTGGGCATTCGCTTAGCCAGCATGGTTTTGCCGGAGCCGGGAGGGCCGATCATGAGGATGTTGTGGCCTCCGGCGCAGGCGATTTCGATGGCACGTTTGGCCGTCTGCTGGCCGCGAACATCTTTAAAGTCGACAAAGAATTGCTGGGATTCGCGCAGCAAGGAATCGCCGTCGGCTTTGATGGGCACGATGCCGTTGCCCGAGTTCACGAAGTGAATCACATCGAGCAGGGAGCGCACGGGATAGACGTCGACGCCGCTGACCATAGCGGCCTCTCTAGCGTTGGCTTCGGGGACGACCATGCGGGCGATCTTTTTTCCGCGGGCCTCGATGGCGATGGGGAGGGCTCCGCGGACGCCGCGCACGCCGCCGTCGAGCGAGAGTTCGCCGACGAAGAGGCAGTCCGGCATTTCCTTCTTGGTGAGGCCGCCATAGGCTCCGACGATGCCGAGTGCCATGGGCAAGTCGAATCCTGAGCCTTCTTTCTTGATGTCAGCGGGAGCGAGGTTGATGGTGATGTGCGTGGGCGGGATGTCATAGCCGCAGTTCTTAAGCGCGGCGCGTACGCGGTCGCGGCTCTCGCGCACGGCGGCGTCGGGCAGGCCGACAGTATGGAAATGGTCCTGATCGCACTTGATGCCGGAACAGTCGACTTCCACCTGAATAATGTTGGCATCGATGCCGTAGACGGCGGCGCTGAGAGTTTTATAGAGCATGTGCCCTGTGGCGATCACGGGCACACGAAGTCCTGATGTGCCAGGTACTACCGTACGCGGTTGGAGGCAGTGCTGGCTGTGATGGATGTCACCACGGGGCTGTGGAAAAGAAGACGTCCCTCAGCGGCGTTATGGCACGACTGAAGTCGTGCCCTTCCCGGTCGTGCCGCCCTTCTCGATCCTGGAGCGGTGACGCGTGCTAAACTTTCGCGTCGATCTTACCTTCGGGGGCCCTCATGTTTCGACTTGCGCTGGTGTGGACATTGTCGTTGGCGTCATTGGGCGGCAGCGCGATTGCGCAGAGTCCGGATGTCCCCGAGCCAGGTTCGGTCGAGGCCATTGCGGCTGCGACCACGGATCCGCATTTCATTTCGCCCTGGGTCTCGTATATTCCGCAGTCTGCGACCGTTCCATCGCCGGAGAAATTTCTGGGCCGGATTTTAGGCGCTCCGGGAGAATTACTCGGTACAGAGAAGACTTATGCGTATGCGCGTGCCTTGGCGGCGGCCAGTCCGCGAGTGCGCGTGTTCACGATTGGGCATAGCGAGGAAGGGCGCGACATCGTCATGCTGGCCATCGCCGACGAGGCGGGAATTAGAGATCTCGATCGCCTGAAGGCTGCGACCGCGGCGCTGGCTGACCCACGGCGCACCGACCAGGCGGCTGCCGACAAGCTGATCGCGACCTCGCGGCCTGTCTATTACTTCAACGCCGCGCTGCATTCCGATGAGACCGGCTCAACCGAAGCCATGCTCGAACTGGCGTACCGGCTGGCAGTTTCGGAGCAGCCCATGATTCAGCGCATCCGGCAGAACGTTGTTGTGCTGATCAATCCCATCTCCAATCCCGACGGGCGCGACAAAGTGGTGGATTGGTTTTACCGTTATCTCAAGGGCAAAACCGACCGCAACACGCTTCCCCGCCAGTCGCCGCCCTACTGGTCGAAGTACACTTTCGTCGACATCAACCGCGATACCCACCAGCAGACGCACGAGACGACCAAGGCCGTGCACCGCATGTTTCATGAGTGGCATCCCACCGTGGTGCACGATCTGCACGAAGGCTCGCCGCTGATGATGACGTGGAACGGCACGGGCCCGTATAACCCCAACATTGATCCCATCACCTACAGCGAATTTCTAGCGCTGAGTTTTCATGAAGTCGAGGCCATGACGGCGATGGGCATGCCCGGCGTCTCGACATGGAATTTTGGCGAAGCGTTCGCCCACTTGTATCTGGATTCCGTGGCCATGAATCACAACAGCATTGGGCGCGGCTATGAGACGTTCGGCAACGGCAGCGCCGAGACCGAGAAGCGGTGGATTTCGCCGTCCGCGACAACCATGGAGTGGTACCGGCCGCTTCCCGCCGCGCGAGAAGTTACCTGGTCGGCTCGCGACAATCTCAACTACCAGGAGACCGGCGCGCTGGCGGCGTTGGACGAAACGGCGAGCGAATCCACAGAGATGTTGCGCAACTTCTACAAGAAGTCGTGGGACTCCTGGCAGAAGGGATTAACGCAGCCCCCCTATGCGTTCTTGATTCCTGAAGATCAGGGCGACCCGGCACGAGTGGCAGCCATGGTCGGGAGGCTCATGGGGCAGCACATCGAAGTGGCGCGGGCGCAGAATCCGATTCACCTTAAAGATGGAAGCTTTCCAGCTGGAACCTACGTCGTGCGGCTCGATCAGCCGTATCGCAACTACGCAGTCGATTTGCTCACGCCGCAGCGCTATCCGAAAGATGGAGAACCGCCCTACGACGACGTCTCTTGGGAGCTGCCCGCCAACTATCACTTGCAGGCAATCCCAACCGCCGATGTGTCGATTCGTGACGTTGCGCTCATCGAACTCACCGATGTGCCGCATCCGACTGGACACATCAGCGGAACCGGTCCCATTTATTTGCTGAAGGACACGGGACAGGAATCATTCCTCGCCGCGCGTTACCGGCTGGCGAATTTCGAAATTCAAATTGCCGAACGCGAGTTCGACGCTGGCGGGGTAAAGTTTCCCGCCGGAACGTGGATACTCGCCGCCCAAACCGGATTACACGAGGCCATTGCATCGACTGCGGTCGAGCTGGGGCTCGACTTCACGCAGGTTGCGAGTTTACCCGAAGTCCCGCGCCACCAGGCGAAAGCGCCGCGCATTGGCGTGTGGGTTCCGTGGGCTGATACCGACTCCATCGGATGGATTCGCTACTCTCTCGATCAACGGAAAGTTCCTTACACATATCTGCGCGACGAAGACATTCGCTCCGGCAATTTGCGAGCGCGCATTGACGTGCTGCTCTACGGGCATGTGGATCTGGAGTTGGCCGAGCAGATTGAAGGTCTGCCAAAAACCTGGTCGCCCATGCCTTTCAAAAAGACCGCGCGAACGCCGAGTTTCGGCACACCCGCCGAATCGGATGACATCACGGGAGGAATCGGATACGAAGGACTGGGCCAGATTCAACGCTTCGTCGATGACGGCGGCCTAATGGTAACGCTAGGCAGCGGAAGCATGTTGGCGCTCGAGGGCGGCCTGGTACGTTTTGTGCGGCGATCGTCTGGTGGCGTTCCACGCAGCGCAGCAGGAGGCGGTGGCGCATCGTCGGCGGCCTCGCAGCAAGCAGCTACGCGAACGCCCGGTGCTCATGTGCGGGTTACCTTCGATCGTCCCGAACATCCCATTGCTTACGGGTATCCTCTGCACACGTACGTGTTCCGGCAGAATTTTCCGCTGTATAACACCCCACGGCGCTGGCTGCGCATGGCGTATTGCACCACCTGCCTGGACGGTCCCGAAGACCGCAGCGGCGTGGTGATGGAGTGGGGCGACACCGATGGCACTCCGTTTGTCGTGAGCGGGCAGGCCTGGGGAGAAGAAAATCTGATCGGGCGGCCGGCGATCCTCGACATGCCCGTTGGTAAAGGGCACATCGTTAGTTTCAACTTTAACCCGATGCACCGCGATTTCAACCGCGGCGACCAGCGTCTGCTGTGGAACGCCATTCTCAATTGGCAGGCGATCGTGGCCAAACAGGCCGCGGTCAATCAGGCTCTGGTCAACCAGGCTGTCGTTGACCAAGGAAAGACTGGCGCATCCTCGGAGGCTGCACCTGAGCCGGACGAGTAAACCTCTGGCGCACTCAGAAGTCCACAAAGCGGTTGTTACCCCAGGGCGTATAGAATTAGGATGCTTCCCATGAAGAACGGCAGTTTCCCTCATGACCCTGGACCCCGTGAATAACACATCTAAGTCTGGCGCTCCCGGAAATCTGGAACGGGAAGAATCGCAATTATGGCGATGGGCCTTGTTGTTCATGGTATTTCTCTCGGTTGCGTTAGCAGCGCTGCTGTGGGAGCGCCTGGAGAACATCCCGTTTGGGCTGCGAGCCATTCCGATTGGAGTACTGACTCTTTCCATCTTGTTCGCGGTATACGCGTACGGCCGTCGACGCGAAGTCAGCGAACTCAAAGGGTTACTGCGCGGGTTGCAACACGTCGGGGCAGCGCCTTCGGAAGAACAACTCGACCAACTCAGCCAGGTCATCATGCGGTCGCAACGCAACTTCAAGGAGTTGATCGATTCCTTTGATGACCCCGCGTGCGCGCTATCGCTCGACGGCACCATGCGGACTGTGAACAAGCGTATTGCCGAGCTGACGGGCGTCACCTACTCCGAACTGGTGGGGCGCAAGATCTACGACTTCATAGACGAACCAACCCAGGCAGATGTGGAAATCGGTCTGGGGCGTTTTCTGGAAAAGAGGCGCTGGTCCGGGACCGTACGAATCCGGCTGAAGAACAATTCGAGACCGCTTTATTTTGAGTGCGTGCTGAACGGCATTGTCAAAGGCGATGAAGTGGTCGGCGCCAGCCTGCTGGGGCGCGATGTGACCGAGCAGCGCGAGAAGGAAATGCGCTTCACCGAATTATTCGAAACCCTGCAGGAAGGCGTTTACTTCAGCACGCCCGACGGACGGTTGCTGGACGCCAATCCGGCGCTGGTGAACATGCTGGGATACGTGGAGAAGCGGGATCTTCTGGCGGCCGAGCCCGCAGCCTTGAATTTCGATCCCGGGCAACCGGTGTTGGGGAGGGCGATTGACGACCGCGGGGGCGTGCGCACGCGCGAGATCAAACTTCGACGCAAGGATGGAAGCGCCGCGGTCTTTCTGGACTCCTCGCGGGCGGTTTGGGATACATCGGGAAACATCATCCGCTACCAGGGAACGCTGGTCGACATCACCGAAAGGCGGAAGATGGAACGGCAACTGGCGCAGCAGGAAGAGTTCCGCGGCCGGCTGCTGGAAAGTTTTCCGGATCTGATTCTGGTGGTCGATCTCGAGGAACGGTATACGTTCGTCAGTTCCCGGGCTCGCGACCTTCTGGGCTACGCGCCGCAGGATATGCTGGGAAAAAAGATCTCCGAACTGGAGGATCACTCGCCCGAACTAGCTTGTTTGTACCACGAACTGGTTTCCGGCAAGGATGCTTTCGGGTCCGCGGAATACGGCGCAAAGCATCACGACGGAACCTGGCGGACAATGCGCGCCGCCGGCAGCCGTCTGGTCGATGCCGACGGGAAAACCAGCGGCGTAATCTTTTCAGTCCGCGATATTACGGTCGAACGGAAACTCGAACAGCAGGTGGTGCAGAGCGAACGTCTGGCGGCGATGGGCGCCATGATTGGCGGCGTAGCCCACGAACTGAACAATCCTTTGACCAGCATCATGGGTGTAAGCGAACTGCTGCAAGACACCGAAACCAACGAAACCTCCCGCAAGCAACTGGCGATGCTGCAGCAGCAGGCGCGACGGGCTGCGGATATCGTTCAGAACCTGACGTATTTCTCGCGTCCTCCCGCCCCGGGCAAAAGCAGGATCAATCTTGCGGAAGTGGTGGAACGCACTTTGAACCTGCACGCCTATTCCCTGCGCAAGAACAGTATTACGGTGGACTTTCTGAAAGAAGCCGGAGTCCCGTATGCCTTGGGCGATCCACACCAACTGATGCAGGTGTTCCTGAACCTGATTGTGAATGCTGAGCAAGCGATCCGCGAGTCTCGCGATAAAGGCACGCTTAGGATTCGTATGGGCAGAGGCGACAATTCGGTGTGGGTCAGCTTTCACGACGACGGGCCCGGCATCCCAAGGGAAACACTGGCGAGCATTTTCGATCCGTTCTACACCACGAAGCGGCCGGGGCGCGGGACAGGGTTGGGCTTAAGCATCTGCAAGTCGGTGATGAAGGAACACAACGGCAGCGTGGAAGTAGCCAACTCCCCTGAGGGCGGAGCGGTGTTCACGGTAACGCTGCCGGTGTCGGCCGTAGGATAGAGGAAACCGCGTGGCGACGGCCGCCATCGGCCGTCCAAGCCGGAACGAAGCTCCGCGCCACCCATCGTAAATCAATTCCTTAGAATGAATCGCCTACCGCTCGACGGCCATGGCCACGGCATTGCCTCCGCCAAGGCACAGCGCCGCAATTCCCCGCTTCACATCGCGGCGAATCATTTCGTAAATCAGCGTGACCAGCACGCGCGCCCCGCTGGCGCCGATCGGGTGGCCGATGGCCACCGCGCCGCCGTTCACGTTGACCTTGTCGGGATTCAACCCCAACTCGCGCATCACTCCCAGCGCCTGCACCGAGAACGCTTCGTTGAGTTCGTAAAGATCGACATCTTCATTTTTCCAGCCGGTCTTTTCCCAAATCGTGCGAACCGCGCCGACCGGTGCCATCATCACCCACTTCGGTTCGACGCCGCTGGTGGCCTGGGCGACGATGCGGACCATGGTCTTGGCGCCGAGTTCCTGGGCACGCCGGGCGCTGGTAACGACCACGGCAGCGGCACCGTCGTTGACGCCGGGCGCGTTGCCGGCCGTGACCGTGCCGTCTTTCTTGAACGCCGGCTTCAGCGCGCGTAGCACTTCGATGGTGGTATCTTCGCGGGGGCTCTCGTCCTTGTCGAAAATTGTCGGAGGCGCACCCTTCTTCTTCGCGGGAATCTCGACCGGAACGATCTGCGACTTGAAGCGGCATTCTTTGATCGCCGACAGCGCCTTGCGGTGCGAGTGCAGCGCGAACTCATCTTGCTCTTCCCGCGAGATGCCGTATTTTTCCGCGACATTCTCGCCCGTGATGCCCATGTGGTAGTCGTTGTAAATGTCCCAGAGTCCGTCGTGAACCATGGAGTCGACGATCTGCGCGTTGCCCAGACGATAGCCTTTGCGCGCTTGCGGCAGAAGATAAGGAGCGTTCGTCATCGATTCCATTCCACCGGCGACCACGATGGTACTGTTTCCCGTCTGCACTGCTTGCGCTGCGAGCGCGACCGATTTCAATCCAGAGCCACACACTTTGTTTATTGTCATGGCACCTGTCGCGGGAGACAATCCGCCGAAGATCGCGGCTTGGCGCGCGGGATTCTGGCCGAGTCCGGCGGAAACGACGTTACCCATGATGCACTCGTCAATCGCCGCAACGTCGACACCAGAGCGCTTCACCGCCTCGCGAACAGCAATGGCGCCGAGCTGCGGCGCGGTGAAATCGGAAAGGCTGCCTTGAAACTTTCCGACCGCGGTGCGGCAGCCGGAAATGATAACGACATCGTCAAAAGAGGCCATGAATCAAGCTCCCGCGAAGATTTTCGCGCTCCTCATTATAGATGCAGAAGCGTTGGAATGCGTCGCAGCGGAGTCGAGTGCGCGCGCTTGCACTCTTGCCCTGATGCGGCGTGATGGTTGTGTCACCTGCGCGTTCAACACGAGCGCTCCGCTGCGGTCGCGGCATGAAAATCGCCCGACTCGATGCGGTTCACAATTTTCTTGTTGACTTTTGCTTGAACAACTCTCTCGTTGTGACTTTGGTATCGCGACTTTGTCGCGCCTCGATCATCATTTTTTTCTTGACTTCGTTTTTTATTAACTCTATACATCAACTAGTTGCAGTAAAAGACCGCTGCGACATTTTCCATGAAAAATGGAAGGGAGAATAGGAACAATGGCAACCAAGAAAAAGGCAAAGAAGAAAAAGAAGCACTAAGAAAGTTCAGTACAAGTAAAAAAGGGGACGCTTACGAGCGTCCCCTAAGTTTTTGGGCTAGGAATCGTTCGGCGCGGACCGGCTAGTTGCTCCGTGTGCCACCGCTCTCCACTCGACGCGGAATCCGCTTCTCCTTCTCAGGGCAGAGACTCCGATACGGACAGAAATCGCAATGCTTGCCAGTTTTCGCCGTGAACTTCCCGGCGGCGATTCCGCTGGCCGCCACTGCGACGCGGTTGCGGGCAGCGAGCAACTGGGGCTCGTTGCGCGTCGTGATAACAGGAACGTTCTCCTCCAGATTATGAAAAATCAGCGCGCCGACCGTGTATGCCCATTTTTCCCAGGCGGCGATCGCGTACAGCGACAACTGGAGGCTCTCGTCGGCATCCTCCTGGTCGCGGGCCTTGCCGGTCTTGTAGTCGACGATGGCGACACAACCGTCAGGCTGCTGGTCGATGCGATCGATGCGTCCGACCACCGAAGTCTCGCCCACACGAATCTCAAAGGACCGTTCAGTGTGTAGAACGTGCGGAGGCGGAAGCGCGCGGGCCCGGGCGAGGAAGTCGCGCAGTTGAGCAATGCCCTGCTGCTCGTAGAGTTCGTGCTGATAGGCCTCCAGAATCTTCGCGTCAGCCAGGTCGCGGCGGAACAAGTCAATGAGTTCGTCGTCCGTCTTAGGGCGGCCGAGGGTTACGGAGTCGAAATAAGTTTTGAGCACGCGATGGATGGCAGCGCCATATTGCATGGCGGCGGCGGGCTTGGATGCTAAGCGCCAGTCGCGATCGAGTTTGAACTGTAATCCGCAGCGCTCGTAGGTATCCACGGCGGAAGCGCTCAGCCGCGTGTGCAAACCATCCAGCACCGGAAGTTCGAACCACAGATTTGTCTGCGACTCCGCCGGATATGCGAGCGAGGTTTCGGCGAAAATGTCGAGCGTCGTCTGCGTGCCCCTCGCCGGGATTGCCGTCAGCCAATGCGCCAGGCTCTTGTTCTCGATCAGCTCGCGCATGTAGCCGGCGGGAGTCTTGTTGGTTTTTCCGGTTCCCTCCTTGGCATAAATGCGCAGCGAATCGCGGGCGCGGGTCATGGCGACGTAGAACAGGCGGCGTTCTTCCTCTTTATTGAGCGTCTTATCGTCGGCCTCGGTCGCGGAGTCCGGGTCGCGCAGCTCCCTCGGAAAAGCCACGAGCGTCTCTTTGTACGAACTGGGAAACGCCGGCGGATTGGCGCGGAGAATGAAGACGTGAGGGAACTCCAGTCCTTTAGCGCCGTGCACAGTCATGAGGCGGACGGCGTTCTCACTTTCGCTGGCGGGCAGAGGAATCACACCTCCGGCCTCGCGAAAATATCGGAGATAGTCGACCAACTCTTCCAATTCCGTTGTCTTGTTGAGCTTCTTTTTCTCCCAGTCCTGGACGAACTGCAGTGCCGCCTGCAGAACGGGCGATGCGGCATCGAGCGCAAACTGTTTGACGATGATATCGAGCGCAGCACGAGCTTTCGCTTCCCTGCGGCGGATCTCTTCTCTGGCCCGCTCCACGGCAGATAGAACCTCGGCCCCGCCGTCTACCCGGCCCAGCGCTTCTGAAAGAGGGACGAACTGGCCTTCCCGGTTATCCCGGTTGTCGCGCGCGATGGACCGCGTGACTTGCCGAAGTTGCTCGGGATTCACCTTGAACCTTGGTAACCCCGCCACTCGAAAAAGGCTGACGTCATCGCCTGCAGAAACGATCGCGTTCAGGCAGGCGAACAAATCGCGAGCTTCCGGAGTATCGGAAATATCCATGCTTTCGATGACGAACGGAATTCCGGCTTTGGCCAGTTCATGCACGACGTCATCGCGATGAGTGTGAGAGCGGTAGAGGATGCCAAAGTCGGACCATTTGCACTTCGATTTTTTCTGCGCATCACGGATGAAGCCGGCCAGATCGGGCCCCTCCGCATCTTTGTTTGTGAGCACTACCACCGATACCGGAGGACTGGCGAGTTGCGCACCCGCTTTTGTGGCTTCCTCATCGCGCGCCGACAGCAGCGGTGCGCGGCGGTAGGCGAGTGCGCTGCCCCGGTGCCGGGCGAATACGGGCGGGTTCGCATCGATCAGAGCGAAAGCGCTGCGGAGGATGGGCGTGGTCGAACGGCGATTTTTTTCCAGCACGACGCGCCGAGCGTTGGGAAAGTGACGATCGAACAACTCGAAGGCCGCGCTGGACGCACCGCGAAAACGGTAGATCGCCTGGTCGGGATCGCCGACAGCGAAAATATTCCCATCGGCTCCGGCGAGGCGGGTCAGCAGCTGAATCTGCGCGAAGTTGGCGTCCTGAAATTCGTCGGCGAGGATAAAGCGAGCGCGGGCGCGGGCTTCAACCAAGACATTCTCCTCACTGTGCAGCAGAGCATGGGCACGCGTGATCATGTGGCTGAACGTGCCCAGATTCTCTTCGCGCAACCAGCGCTCCATGGTTGTGAATACGCGGGAGATTTCACGGCAACGGCCGAGGACCTCTGCATCATCGAGAACGTTCGTCGACTTGGCGACCCGCGGGATGGGAAACTCGCCGCGCTCCAGGCGCTCGACGTACTGCGCGTACTTTTCGGGCGTGACCAGTTCGTCATGGCAGCGGCTCACAAATTCGAGCAAGTCGTTCAGAAACTGGGCGACGTTGGCGGCGCGGACGTAGTGCTCGAGGTGCAGTTCGCGCAGACGGCGGCGCAGGTAAATCCACAGATCCTTTTCGTCGAGAACGCCGAAATCCTGCCCAGCGCGCTTGAGCATGTCGAGGCAGTAGTCGTGAAAAGTCGCGGAGTTCACTTCGGCGCCACCCAACAACCTGCACACGCGCTCGCGCATTTCGAGAGCCGCATTCCGCGTGTAGGTGAGAGCCAGAATTTCGTGTGGTTGAGCGTGGCCTTCGTGCACCAGGCGCTCGATGCGGTGCGTCAAAACAGAAGTCTTGCCTGTGCCTGCACCCGCGACCACGAGCATGGGCCCGTGGACCTGCTCGATGGCTTCGCGCTGGCGTTCGTCTGGAATAAACGGGGCAGCGCGGGAGTTGGACTTCGAGGACGGCATCGGGGGTCAGGATACCACTTGGCGCAGTTGTGCAAAGCACCGGGATCAGATGACAACAGCTCCTTGGGAGGCGCATGTTGCCGCCCAAGAGCCATCAATGACCTAAAGCGTCTAAGCGCCCGCCTTCGCATCGACTTCAAAAATGCCGAAAGTGTTCCCTTCGGTGTCCACGAAGTAGCCTTGCCAGCACGTCTTGGGCACCGCGAACTTGGGGAGCGCAACTATGCCGCCAAGACTCAGAATTGTCTTTGCGGTAGCATCGAAACTCTCCACCTCGAGCGAACAGACGAACGCGTTCGTACCTGATTGCGGCGGAGGCGTTTTGCCTGGTCGTTGCAGCAGACCGCCTCTTGAACCTCCTGTTTCGATGGTCCAGTAAGGAACGGGAAGGCCCTTGATCTCTGAAAACGTCCAGCCAAAAACTTGGGAATAGAAACCGATGGCACGTTTGGTTTCGTCGGCTTGAATTTCGAAGTAGATGTGACCTTTGTTCATTGCTCAATTTTCTCCCGCTCGCAGGTCAGATGGCAATCAGTCGCCGAGCTCTGAAATCGTGATCGCAGCCGCGGCGATGGCTGCCGTTTCTGCGCGCAAAATGGTACCGCCCAGCGAAGCGAAGAGCCAGCCCGCCATCTGGAACAGATTCAGGTCGTCGTCGGCCCAGCCGCCTTCGGGGCCGATCGCCAAAACGATTTCTCCTTCCAAATGCGAGGCGAGAACTTCGCGCAGCGAGTTCTGCTGCTCGGACTCCTCAAGCACGATGCGCAGGGAAACGGTGTCCAGGTTCGCGGCGTCTTGCAGCTTGGTGGGAGAAATAATCTCGGGCGGAACGACGCGGCGGGATTGTTCCGCTGCCTGGAGCGCGATTCTGCGCCAACGCTCGACGCGTTTCGCCGACGCAGCCGCCAGGTGCGCATCCGTGCGGCGGGCGATTACGGGCACGATTCGCGAGACTCCCAGCTCGGTGCATTTCTCGATCGCCCACTCCATGCGATCGAATTTAAAGACGGCGAGTACAAGAGTGATCGCGGGCACGGATACGGCGGCCACTTCTGCTCCCAGTTCGAACTCTACGCGGCCCTCCTGAATGGTGGCGATGCGGCCGCGACGCACTACGGAACCGGTTGCGATATCAAATTGTTGTCCCACGCGGGCACGCAGCACGCGCACCAAATGATCGGCGTGGGCGCCGGTAAGAGCAGCATGGTTACCTGAGAATTCTTCGGCGATCCAGCGGCGTCGGGTCATGAGGATGGAGTTTGCACGGGCTACCGAAACACCGCCTACCCGAACATGTCTTTCATCTTCCCGAGCAGTGACCGCAACATGGGCTGGTTGTCCACCTTCGAGAGCGCGTCGAGTTCCTGCAGCAATTCTTTCTGGCGCTTGCCGAGCTTGGTCGGAACCTGCACATGCACCTCGACATACAAATCGCCTTTGCCGTGTCCGTTCAGTACGGGCACACCTTTGTTGCGGATGCGAAAAGTTGCGCCGGGCTGAGTACCATCGGGGATTTTCAGCGTGTGCTCGCCTTCCATGGTGGGCACGCGGATTTCCGCGCCCATGGCGGCTTGCGTGAACGAGATCGGAACCACGCAATGCAGGTCGTTGCCTTCGCGAGCGAAGAAGGCATGCTCTTTTACATGCAGCACAACGTACAAATCGCCGGCGGGGCCTCCGAACTGCCCAACCTCGCCACCGCCGGAAAAGCGGATGCGCGTTCCATCCTCGACTCCCGCGGGAACTTTGGCATCCACGGTACGCTGGCGCAGAACCCGACCCTCGCCTTTGCACTTCGGGCAAGGATCGGTAATCACGCTACCCGTTCCCTGGCAGGCGGGACAAGTGCGAGCGATGCTGAAGAAGCCTTGCTGGTAGCGGACTTGACCGCGACCGGCGCAAGAGCGGCAGGTCGTGGGACCTTTCCCCGCCGCGGCACCCGAGCCGCGACAGTCCTCGCAAGCTTCGTGGCGGCGAACTGTCACGCTCGATTCAGTGCCGAAAAACGCTTGTTCGAACTCCAGGGTCAGGTCTTCGCGCAAATCGGCGCCACGCTGTACGCGGCTGCGCCGCCGCCCAGTGCCTCCACCGACGCCGTCGCCGAAGCCGAAGAACTCTCCGAAAATGTCGCTGAAATCCTGGAAAACGGTGGGGTCGAAACCACCTCCCTGGCTGGAGCCCCCGCCGAGTCCGGCATGGCCATAGCGATCGTAGACAGCTCGCTTGTCGGTGTCGGCAAGCACGGCGTAGGCTTCGCTGACTTCCTTGAATTTCTCTTCCGCGTCGGGATTGTTGGGATTGCGGTCAGGATGAAACTGCAGCGCCAGCTTTCGGTAAGCGCTTTTGAGTTCGATCTCCGTCACGGTCCGGCTAACGCCCAGCACTTCGTAGTAGTCGCGTTTTGCGTTCGTCGTCAAGCAAACCTTTCTTCAGAAACAAAATCCAAGCCTGATCATCATCAGGAACAAAACCGGACCTGCGTCCCCAGTATTTGTCATCCCGAGCGAAGCGAGGGACCTGGGTTCTTGCTTGTGCAATCAGCGCGCTCAACCCAGACCCTCAGGGATTCTTTGCGACCTTGACCATAGCCGGACGCAGCAGGCGATCTTTCATCTTGTAGCCGCGCTGCAACTCCTCGATCACCTCGTGATCGGCCACAGCCGAGGTTTCCACCATCTCGATCGCCTCATGAACGTGCGGATCGAACTGCTCCCCCTTGGCGGGAATGGCGCGCACTCCGAGCTTCGCCAGCGCATCCTGCAGCTGCTTGTAGATGAGCTCCACGCCGCTGCGGAAGTCGCCCGGCTCTGATTTCACTTGCAACGCGCGCTCGAAACTGTCGAGGATGGGCAGCAAGGGCTTGATGGCATCAGCCGCAGCGTAGTCGCGAAACTCCTGCTGCTCTTTGCTGGCGCGCCGGCGCGCGTTTTCGAATTCGGCTTGCGCGCGCGCCAGGCGGTCGAGCAAGGAATCGCGCTCGGCCTTCAGCTTCTGCAATTCCGGTCCTGAGGCCTCGCCCCCGGACGCGCTCGCAGTGCCTTCAGGAGAGTTCTCATCGCCATCCGCTGGCGGAAGTTCGTGTTCGAGATCGAGTCCAGCCATTTCCGTTTCCGATTTTCCGTTTTTCTTCATAAGCACTGCGTCACTCCGATTCATTCAATATCTTGTCGAACAGGCGCGCAATATACGACACCGCGGTGATGGTGTGCTGATAGTCCATGCGCGTTGGCCCGATCACGGCCAGCGAACCCATGACTTCGTTCCCAGCGTGCGCCGGGGCTCCGATCAAGACAAAATTCTGCATCGACGGCAGAGCCTCATCGAGCCCAATGACCACCCGGACCGCTTCCTGCTTCACATCGAGATAAGCGCCAAGAAGTTGAACTACCTTCTCTTTTTCCTCGAGCGTCTTGAGCATCTCCTGCAGCCGCTGCCGGTCGTGGTCGCCCGTGATCAGGTTCGACGCACCTTCGACGAAGACGACCTGCGAACCTTGTTCAGCCGCCAGCGCGCCTTGCTTATAAAGTTGCTCGATCGAATTCATCAGCTGGTCGTATTCGCTGCGCTCCTGATCCAGTCGGCGCGCCAGTTCAGCGCGCATGGATTCCATGGTCCAGCCGCGAAAGTTCTCGTTAATGTAACGCGCAGCCAGATCCAGTTCCGACTGAGATAGATCAAGCCGCAGCACGCGATCGCGCACCAGGCCAGAACGCGTCACCAGCACAGCCAAAACTTTCTGTTCGCCGAGGCGCGAGAAATATACATGCTCCAGCGCATTCTTCGGACCGCTGGTGGCCACGGTCACCCCGACGTTGCGCGAAATCAGTGAAAGCACCCGCGAAGTCCGCTCCATGAACTCCTGCACGTCGGTAATCCCGGCGAGCGAGTCGGAGATCAGGGTCTCTTCCTGCGGCGCCAGCCGCGCCGTGCCGGAGATCTGTTCGACGTAATACCGGTAACCCTCGGTCGTCGGCACGCGCCCAGCGGAAGCATGCGGTTGCTCAAGAAATCCAGCGTCCGACAAGTCAGCCATCACATTGCGAATGGACGCAGGGCTCAGCCCCTCGCGGTTCGACCGCGCCAGCGTCCGCGACCCGACCGGCTCGCCCGTCGAGATAAAAGTCTCGACCAGAGCAGTCAGAATTTCGCGTTCGCGATTCCCGATATTTGGGTCAGCAGGCATCTTCAGCGGATATTTTCAGCTGGCAAGCACAGTCATTTCCGTTGTCAATCCCGAGCACCGGCCTGGGGGAGAAACCGCCGCTGATACATTCTACCTAACTATTTTAGATGCAGAAGGTTGGCTTTTTGGACCAAAGTAGCAGTCCCGGCTTCTAGGAACGGAGCACGAGGCTGTCAAGACGGAACGATCTTCACTTTCCTGCATGCGCCGCGTATCCTCGTATGTCTTCCCATGAAATCCAAACCACACATCGCGGTGATCGGCGCCGGAGCCTTCGGCGGCTGGACGGCTCTGCATCTTCTCGAGCGCGGCGCGCGCGTCACGCTGCTCGACGCCTGGGGACCCGGCAATTCGCGGGCATCTTCGGGCGGAGAGACGCGGATCATGCGGGGCGCCTACGGGCCGGATCAGCCCTACACCGAGATGGCCGCCCGCGCCCTCAAGCTCTGGACAAAGTACGAACGCCGCTGGAAGCGCCAGTTTCTGCATCGCGCCGGCGTCTTGTGGATGGCTTCTGGTAACGACGACTCATTCGAGCGCGGATCGATCGCAACCCTCCGCCAGGCAAAGATCAAGTTTCAAGAACTCTCAGCGCCGCAGATGAAAAAGCGCTGGCCGCAAATCAACTTTGAAGAGATTGAGTGGGCCATCTTCGAGCCCGAGTGCGGATACCTCGAGGCTCGCGCGAGTTGTCAGGCAGTCGTCGACGCATACATCGCGGCAGGCGGAAAGTACCGCCAGCTCGCGGTGCGGGCCGACGGCCTGGAAAGCAGCCCTTTGCGCAGCCTCACGCTGTCGGACGGCTCCCTGCTCAAAGCTGACGGCTACGTCTTCGCCTGCGGCCCGTGGCTCAGCAAGCTGTTCCCCCAAGCGATCGGCGACTTGGTGCAGCCGACCAAGCAGGACATATTCTTCTTCGGCGCGCCGGCCGGCGATGATCGTTTCACCGACGCTCACATGCCGGTCTGGGGCGATCACCGCGGAAGCTTCCGCTATGGCATTCCGGGCGCCCTCTCAGGCGACGCCCGCCGCGGATTTAAGATTGCCGACGACACCCGCGGCCCGGCCTTCGATCCCACCAACGGCGAGCGCGTGGTCAGTCAAGAAACTTTAAGAGACATCCGGGAATACATCGCCTTCCGCTTCCCTGCCCTGAAAGACGCGCCGTTGGTCGAGACTCGCGTCTGCCAGTACGAGCAGACTCCGGACGGCAACTTCATGCTCGACGGCCATCCCGCAAACGAGAATGTATGGATCGCCGGCGGCGGCTCCGGCCACGGCTTCAAGCACGGCCCAGCAATCGGCGAGATGATGGCGGAATTGATACTGAAAGACCGCGACCCGGAACCAATCTTTCGCCTGGCAAGATTCAAGAAACATTAGCAATTGGAAAAGCCTTCTCATGCTGCGCCGCGGCGAAGACGCGGTGAGGGGCCTTACGATGCGCACACAGTGGCAATGCAGCGAGGGAGATTACGGCATGAGGAGAGGACAATTGAATTCACTGCTTCATTCACTGCATCGTGGTGGCTGGCCGACGTAGGGTCCTTCACGCTGGCTTGCGCCAGCCCTCAGGATGACAACCTGCTGCACCACGGTCAAATTACTGAATCTGAATCACGCTAGGGGGCGCATTCGCCTTAATCTCATCCACCCGCGCCACCACTCTCCGCGCAAATTCATAAATCGACTTGGCGTGCGGCGAGTTTTCGCCCTCCAGCACCACTGGAGTCCCGCCGTCGCCTGACTTCCGCACTTCCGGATCAAGCGCAATCGCTCCCAGGAACGGCGTGCTGAACCGTTCCGCCATCTTTTCCGCTCCGCCACGCGAGAAAATGTCCACTTCATGCTGGCAATGAGGACAGGTGAAGTAACTCATGTTCTCCACCACACCCACGACGTCGACTTTCATCTGCCGAAACATCTCAATCGCCTTGCGCGCGTCCTGCAGCGAAACGTCGGACGGCGTCGACACCACCACCGCCCCCGTCAGCGGCACCGTCTGTACCAGCGACAGCGCGATGTCGCCCGTCCCCGGCGGCAGATCGACAATCAGATAGTCGAGTTGTCCCCACTCCACCAGCCCCAGAAATTGCCGGATAATCTGGTGCAGCATGGGCCCGCGCCAGATAATCGGCTTGTCGCCGGGATTGAGAAATCCCACAGAAATCACTTTCAATCCAAACGCCTGCAGCGGCTCAATCCGATTCTCCCCCACCATGCGCGGCTGATCGTTGACGCCCAGCATCAGCGGCACGTTGGGCCCGTAAACGTCGGCATCGAGCAGGCCGACTTTGTGTCCCATCTTGACCAGAGCGACGGCCAGATTCACCGACAGCGTGGTCTTGCCCACGCCGCCTTTCCCCGACCCGACGGCGATGATGGCGTCCACTCCCGGCAGCGGCTGCGGCCCCTGCGGCGTTGGCGCTGGTCCATGCTGATGCGGCATATGTGCGTTCAAAGAATCACACTCCCGATAGGAATTGCAAAATTGAAGATGAGGAAGCTATCCATTCGATTATATACGGGGCGGGACGGTCTCTCGCGCGCTCGATCCCGCGATCAGACCGGGAAGGGCACGACTTCCAGTCGTGCCGCCAGATTGCCAAGAAGCTCCGGGCTTTAGCCGCTGAGGGGAATCTCAGCCGCACAAATAACTCTTTCAGCAGACCTCTGAAGCCGCGCCCCTCCCGAGGCCTGCCCTTCTTCCATAACCATGCACGGGCCAGGTATGTGACGAACAACCTTTACTGAGGGAAATGCAAAAGAGCAGAATCGGAATATGCGCGCGAGCCAGCGACGAACACGAGCACTCGCATCATACCGCACCCACTCAGAATCCGAAAATCTGCCGCTAACTCTTTCCTTCCCAAGAGTTTACGAGATAAGTCGCTTGGAATCAACATTTTACGTCGACCCGAGGGCGCTCAGAGCCGCAACTCAAGGGAAGCTAAGATTTTAGCGGAAGGTGCCAAAAAAAATGTAGATCACCGATTCCACGGAAGCTAGCGGGCTTTGCGCCGCCGTTCCAACTCAGCCCGCCGGATTTCGCGGCGCCTTCCGGCGTCATCGTAGCGGCGTTGCTGCTCATCGGTCTCGGGAATCACCGGCGGAACTTTCAGACGCTGCCCAGAGGTATCGATGGCCACAAACGTCAGGTAGGCGGAGGCCACGTGCTTGGCCGTGTCGGCAATGTAGTTCTCCACGTAGACCTTCACTCCCACTTCCATCGAAGTATGGAAGACGCGATTGACCGACGAACGCAGAATGACGAGATCTCCGACCCGCACAGGGACCAGGAAGTCGATGTGATCGACGGAGGCGGTCACGACATGTTTGCGAGAGTGACGGTGCGCGGCCATCGCGCCAGCCAGATCGATCCAGTGCATCAGGCGTCCCCCGAGCAGCGCAGCCAGCGGATTCGCGTCATTCGGCAGCACGATCTCGGCCATCTCGGATTGCGAATCCCGGACCGGGCGGGCCGCCAACACATCGTCTGCCATTGGGTAGCTTCCTTTCTTGCGTTCTTGATGAGATGTTTCTGGGTCCGTTGTTCCGAGGCTAGGTTCTCAAGCTTTCTTCTTCAGGTACGACTCCAGAAAACATTCCGCCATCCTCTGCACGCGCGCGTCTTCGTGCCGCCGCAGCCAGGCGGCCTGCGACAAGTCAAACTCCAAATCGCCATGTTCGACGGGCCTGTGATCTCGTTCACAAACGTAACGAAGGAGGAGCACGCTCGCCGGAGAAGTCACGGCATTTCGCGGCTCGGCAGACATCGCCGGGCCCTGCGGCGCGGAAACGGCGAATCGCACTGCATCCCAGGCACGCTGCGGAGGCGACCAACCACAACTGCTGGCGTAGCCCAGGTTGCAGAACGCTTCCAGCACGTCTTGCGGGGGAAGTTCGCCTTCATGGCCGGGAGCTGTGCAGTGACCGCACCATCCAGCGCCAAGTGGAAGCCGTGCGGGATGCGGCCAGGAACCGTTTTCCAGTCTCGCCACCGGCATGAAGTACGGACAGGCCAATCTCTTCTCGCACTCAGGAATTTGCTGGGTCTGATAACTATCGGGTCTGGCAATTGTAATCAGTTGAAAGAAATCTGGCGAGTGGTCGTCGGGCGTTCAATGCGCTGTGGCGTGCGGATGTAGTAATCTCGTGAGCAGGGGCTCGGATCGTCTTTCCGACTCTTGCCCAAACACTATGGACCGCATCGCCGCGCTCAACGAAATCCTGACAGACAATCCCAAAGACGCCTTCGCGCGCTACGGGCTCGCCATGGAGTATTCCAAGCAGGGCGACTTCGACCGGGCGCTGGCGGAGTTTTCGATTCTGCTGGAGAGCCATCCTGAGTACACTGCCGGATATTTCATGGCAGCGCAAACGCTGGTAAAGGCCGAAAGAGTCGACGACGCGAAGAAGATGCTCAACGACGGCATCGTCTCGGCCCGGCGCAACGGGAATCTGCATGCGCAATCGGAGATGGAAGGCATGCTCGCGGAACTGGGATAGTCGGGAATACCGTTCACCTTTCGAACGGCCGACTATTTCGCCATCCTGCCCATCGCCCACTCCACAAGAGCTGGAAAAAGTTGATAGAGCTTCACCGGCACATTCATCGTCCACGGGACGATGACTTCCCGCTTCTGCTTTAAGTATCCGTGCATCGTGGCGCGGGCAACGCGTTCGGCGGTGATGCCGCGAACTGACCCGGGCCGCACTTTCTTCAGTTCGTTTCCGCGAACCGCGTTTTCGCTGAAAGCGGTCTGCACGTAGCCAGGACACACGGTAAGCACATGAATGCCTTCCTTCTTCAGTTCGATCCCGGCGGCCTTTCCGATGGCATTGAGCGCGAACTTGGTGGCGCTATAGGAAGCGTGAAACGGCAGCGGGATATGCCCGGCGACGCTCGAAATATTGATGATTGCGCCGCCGCCCTGCTGTCGCATGACCGGGATAACGGCCTGCATGGCCGACATCGCGCCGAAGAAGTTAGTCTCGAATAATTCGTGGCAAGCTTGCATGTCGGTTTGCCCGACCGAATCCATAAGACCGTGCCCGGCGTTGTTGATCCAGACATCGACGCGCTTGAAATGATGCAACGTCAGGGCGAGCACGCGGTCGATGTCTTCGGAGTGACGGACGTCGCAGGAAAGAGCAGCGGTGCGATCAAGGCAGCCGATCCGTGCGCGAGCGGCCTCGGCCCGGGCCGCGTCGCGCGACAGCAGCACCACGCTCGCTCCCTCTTCGGTAAACACTTTGGCAATCGCCTCGCCGATGCCCATCGAAGCGCCCGTAACCACGACCACTTTGCCCGCGAGTTCCATGCTCGCGTTGTATTCCCCACGGCGCGGCAAGTCAAGATGCCAGCTGCGCCGTACCGGATCCGCGTTATCGTACAATCAGGGGGCTCGCACGGATTCTGCGCGCTCTCGACCTGGGAGACTTCGTGGCACTCCTTCCTTTATTTCCGCTCGAGGTCGTGCTGCTCCCCGGCACTCCGCTTCCCCTGCACATTTTCGAGCCGCGTTACAAGGAGATGATCGGCGAGTGCCGTGCCAACGATGCGCCCTTCGGCGTGGTGCGCGCCCTGGATGACGGGATCGCCGAGATCGGATGCACCGCCGAGATCGTTACAGTCACGAAGGAGTATGCCGACGGGCGGATGGATTTGGTGGTGGAAGGCCGCAAGCGGTTTGAGGTGCTTGAGTTGAACCGCGAGCGATCGTTTCTACGGGCGGAAGTATTGCTGGTCCCGGACGAGCCCAGTGCTCCAGACCAACAGGAGAGGGCGCGAGCGATCCAGGCTCACCTGGAAATTTTGACTCGGGCTGGCGCGGTGCAGGATCTTTCTGCGGCCGAACCCGGCGCACTTTCTTTTTATCTCGCAGGCTCGCTGCCGCTCGACCTCGACTTCAAACAGAATCTGCTGACCATGCGGTCGGAGAGCCGGCGCATCCAGGCAGTGGCGACTTATCTGGAAAGCATTCTTCCCAACCTTCGTCGCGCATCGCGGACGCGCGAGAAGGCGGGAGGGAACGGGCACGCGCGGTGAGGCACAAGTGTTGCGTGCTCGGTGTTTCGATCTTCCTTCTCCAGAAAGCGCGAAACGCGCCCTCCTCGCGGCGCGTATAATCGGGGAACGATTTGTTTGTGGGGGTTCCTTTCATGAGTAGTCTTCCGCGCACGCTGGGTGAGTTGCGCCGCAGCATTTTTTCCGAAGAGCGTTTGCGCACGCGCCACGTCAAAGATGAACTTCGCGATAACCTGACGAATCGGCTGCGTGCCGATGGTGACGCTCCCGTGTTTCCGGGAATTGTCGGCTACGATGACACGGTCGTGCCGCAGATCATCAACGCCATCCTATCGCGACATAATTTCATTCTGCTGGGGCTGCGTGGTCAGGCGAAAAGCCGTATCCTGCGCGCCTTGACGACGCTGCTCGATCCACATATGCCGTACCTCGCTGGATGCGAAGTTCACGACAACCCTTACGCGCCAATCTGCCGGCGTTGCCGTGAGGAGGTCGCGCGACTCGGCGATGAAGCGCCGATCGCTTATCTCACTCCCGATGATCGCTACGTCGAAAAATTGGCGACTCCCGACGTGACCATTGCCGATCTGATTGGCGACATCGATCCCATCAAAGCGGCGCGCGGCGGTCACGAACTATCGAGCGAATTGACGGTTCACTATGGCTTGCTGCCCCGCGCCAATCGCGGCATCTTCGCCATCAACGAACTGCCGGACCTGGCGGGAAAGATTCAGGTGGGTTTGTTCAACATCATGCAGGAAGGCGACGTGCAGATTAAAGGCTATCCCATCCGGCTGCCGCTCGATGTGGCGCTGGTGTTTAGCGCGAACCCGGAGGACTACACAGCTCGCGGCAAGATTATTACGCCGCTGAAAGATCGTATCGGATCGGAGATTCGCACGCATTATCCGGCGACCGTTGAGGAAGGAATTGCCATCACTGCGCAGGAAGCGTGGACACGGCGGAACGGCCATCCTCTGCATCTACCGAATTATGTGCAGGAAGTCATCGAGCGCGTGGCCTTCGCCGCACGCGAAGACAAGAAAATCGACAAGCGCTCGGGCGTAAGCCAGCGGTTGCCGATCTCCGCGATGGAGAACGTGGTTTCGAACGCTGAAAGGCGTGCGATCCGCAACGACGAGAAACTGGTGGTGCCCCGCATCAGCGACGTCTACGCGGCGCTGCCGGCGATTACCGGCAAGCTCGAATTGGAGTACGAAGGCGAGATGAAGGGCGCGGACCACGTGGGCCGCGAGTTGATACGCGCCGCGATCGCCAAGACTTACGACGAGTATTACACGGGGGCCAACGTGCAGCAGATCGTGCAATGGTTCGATCTGGGCGGCGAGATTCAGTTGTCGGATTCTGTCCCGGCGGTGGAAGCGCTCGAAAACCTGAAGGAAATTGGAGGACTGATCGACAAGCTAGGGCCACTGAGCGTTTCACAGAAGGACAGTCCTGAGCAGCAAGTGTCGGCGGCGGAGTTCATTCTCGAGGGCTTGCATGCGCACAAGCGTATCGGCCGCAGCGAAGAGCGCGTGTTCAAGGTAGGAGAGAAGAAGCCCGAGCCGGTGCGGGAGAAATCAGTCGAGCCCGATGAGCGGCCGTACCGGCAGAGAAGGCAGTTTAATTAGCTTTTAGCTTTTAGCTTTTAGCTTTTAGCTTTTAGCTTTTAGCTTTTAGCTTTTAGCTTTTAGCTTTTAGCTTTTAGCTTTTAGCTTTTAGCTTTTAGCTTTTAGCTTTTAGCTTTTAGCTTTTAGCTTT
>Ga0209274_10000044_pt1 | contig 126320 bp, 118 predicted proteins | sample HubBroMetageREF1_FD_188343 | JGI IMG/M metagenome (GOLD analysis project Ga0209274, IMG submission 188343) | Reference soil microbial communities from the Hubbard Brook experimental Forest, New Hampshire, USA - Hubbard Brook CCASE Soil... | ecosystem: Environmental > Terrestrial > Soil >...
GACGATCGAGTTTGATTTGGATCCGCCCTTCAAGGTGACGACGGAGCGATTCCACGTCCCGACCGGCGGCGTTCCGACGGCAACGGCGCCGCCCATGTCCGCGCCGGCGCAGACGCCCGCGCCGGTGCAGACGCAGGCGCAGGCGCAGACGCAGGCGCAGGCGCCGCAAGATCGATGGGAATCGCCAGCCGCTGAAATCGGCCGCGTCTTGCGCAATCGATACGTTCTGGAGGCTCGGCTCGGCCGGGGCGGCATGGGAACTGTGTTCAAAGCGCTGGACCGCTATCGCTGCGATCTGCCCGAAGACAATCGTCACGTAGCGATAAAATTTCTGCACGAAAGCGCCGGCGGCCGCCCGGAGCTCCTGTCGAGCCTGCGCAGCGAATTCCATTGCGCGCAAGCGCTGTCGCATCCCAATATCGTCAAGGTTTACGAGCTTGATCAGGATGACGAGGCCGCATTTTTCACCATGGAGTTCTTGGAGGGAGAACTCCTGAGCGACGTGATCGAACGGCTGAAGCCGCAAGCGAAGCCGAGATCCTATGCTTGGGGGATCATACGAGATGTGGGCGCGGGTCTCGCCCATGCGCACGCGCGCAATGTGGCGCACGGGGACCTGAAGCCGCAAAACATCATGATCACCGACTCGGGTGAGGTTCGCATACTGGATTTCGGCGCCTCCAGCGCCCTCAACCGTCTGCGGAACAATTCCACGGCGTTGACGCCGGCCTATGCGTGCTGCGAACTCCTGGCCGGAGCGGCGGCCGATCCGCGCGACGATCTCTATGCCCTCGCGTGCGTGTCGTACGAACTGCTCGCGGGGCAGCATCCTTTTCAACGCCGGCGATCGACCGAGGCACGGGCACTCGGCATGGTGGCCCCGCGGCCGCACGGACTGAGTCAACGACAATGGGAAACACTGTCGATCGGCCTTTCCTGGGATCGGCAGAACCGGTCGGTATCGATCGGCGATTGGATCGCCATGTTGGATCCGTCCCCGGTTGCGAGGCGGCAATGGGTGCGCCGCGCCGCGGGTTTGCTCGCCGTGCTGCTGGCGGGCGGGATCCTCTGGACTATATTCAATGGTCCGCCGTTCGAAAGAACCATCGGCAACGCGGCCGCAGTTCCGCAACAACCTTCGCCGGTCCCCGTGCCGAGCGTTGCGACTACGCCCATCATCGCCGCTGCGGCGCCGACGGCACCCGGCAAGCTGGAGGTTTCGCCGGCGGAAAATTCCGCACAAGCTGCGCAAGCCGCACAAGCCGCGCAAATGCCGCCGTTGCCGCGGCGCGCCGGGACGAGCGCGGCGCTCCCGGCGAGTTCTCCGGAGAGCGACAACATCAGCATTTCCGCCGGTCATTACAGGATCGGATCCCGGCAGAATTTCGCGGAAATCCATGTTCGTCGATCCCCGTCATCCGATGGCGATGCGAGCTTCGTGTGGTGGACCGAGCCTTCCTCGGCATTGCCCGGCGTCGACTACCTACCTCAAGCTCGGATGACGCAGCATTTGCCGAACGGATCGCACGTGGCCAGTTTGTTCGTCAGGCTCGTTCCCCACGCGCGCAATCACTCGGCTGCGTTCTACGTCGCCATCGGCGAGCCGAGCAAGGGCAGCTCCCTGGGCCGCGTTTCGCGCACGATGGTATCGCTGCCGACATCAAGGTGATCGTCTCTCTCGCCGTGCGTCAGAAGGCCTCGAGCGCCTGATTCAGGCGCGTCACTCCGACCACGGACATGCCGTCGGGGGAGCGCTTCGGCACGTTCGCCGCCGGCACCACTGCCGACTTGAAGCCGTGTTTCGCCGCCTCGCGCAGCCGCTCCTCGCCGAAGGGCACCGGACGGATCTCCCCCGCGAGCCCGAGTTCGCCGAAGGCGATCAGCGAATGAGAAACCGGCGAATCGCGCAAGCTCGACCGGGCGGCCATCACGATGGCCAGATCCCCGGCGGTCTCCGTCAGGCGCACTCCGCCGACGACGTTCGCGAAAACGTCCTGACCCTGCAGTTGCAAGCCCGCGTGACGGTGGGCCACTGCAAGCAGCATGGTGAGCCGGTTACCGTCGATCCCCACCGCCACCCGGCGCGGATTGGCGCCGAGACTCGCGTCCGCCAGCACTTGGACTTCGATCAGCAGCGAGCGCGTTCCCTCGCGCATCACCGTGATGACACTGCCCGGAACGGGCTCGGCATGCCGCGACAGGAAAATCGCCGACGGATTGGTGACTTCGCGCAACCCCTGCTCGACCATGGCAAATACGCCGATCTCATTGGCGGCGCCAAAACGGTTCTTCACCGAGCGCAGCACCCGAAAGCGGCTGCCGGTATCGCTCTCGAAATACAGCACGGTATCGACCATGTGCTCCAGCACCCTGGGACCTGCGATCTGTCCTTCCTTCGTGACGTGGCCGACCAACAGCACCGCGGTGCCGCCGGCTTTCGCGAAGCGCACCAACTCCGCCGTGCACTCGCGCAGCTGCGAGACCGCGCCCGGCGCCGCTTCGATGCGCTCCGAGTACATGGTCTGAATGGAATCGACGATGAGGACCCGCGCCGCAAGACTCGACGCCGCGCCGACGATGTGCTCCACGCAGGTCTCGGCGATGAGCCGGGTGGTGGCGGCCTCCAACCCCAGGCGACGGCCGCGAAGTGCGACCTGCTTCAAGGATTCCTCGCCGGTGGCGTACAGCACCGGCCCCAGGTTCTGCAGGGCCGCCGCCGCCTGCAGCATCAGGGTCGATTTCCCGATCCCGGGGTCGCCGCCGATCAGGGTCACCGAACCCGGCACCAGGCCGCCACCCAGCACTCGATCGAGCTCGGCTGAGCCCGTCTCGAGCCGGGGCTGCTCCACATGGGCCTCGGCGGCAAGCGTGGTCGAGACATCGGCCCGCTCGGGGTTGGCCGATCGGGCCGATTTACGCGGATTTGGCGAGGAAATCTCGGCCAACAAGGTGTTCCATTCGCCGCATCCAGGGCACTGCCCCTGCCATTTCGGAGAAGCCGCTCCGCAGTTCTGGCAGATGAATACCTCTTTGGATTTCGGCATGGGGTTCCTTCGCGTCGATTTGTGAGCTTAGCATTGCTGCTAATGCGGCCCGATCACCTATACTGCCGGGCCATTAGATTGGGATTATGTCTATTGCATGCGCAAATTTGGGCTGATAGCAGCGATTGTGGGCTTGGGGACCGTCGGTGCCGGTCTCCTACTCCACGCGGTCGCTAAAGTGGACACCTGGCTGTGGCTTCCGGGGATCGTCCTATTCTGCGGCGGCAGCGCGCTGGTGCTATGGGCCCGGTCCGCGGCGTCCGCCCGGGCGAGGCCCGCCCCGAAGATTCCCCCGCCGATGATGGATACCGCGCGGCTTCTCGACAACTTCGAGCAGCGCTTCGCGGAACTCAAGGGGCGTAAGCCCAATGCCACCGTGCTGAGCGATCTGTACACCTTGGGCAATCAGCTCGAACAGCGCGGCCGGGCACCGCAAGCCACGGCTGTCTACCGTCACCTGGCGCACTTCGACAACACCTACCGCGACGTGGCGACGCGCCTGCGGCGCCTGCTGGATGCCGATCGCGCCAAGCCGAAGACCGCCCCCCCCGCTCCCGCGGCGCCGACGGCGGCGACGGCGACCGCGACGGCTGCCACGACCGCGACGGCTGCCACGACCGCGGCGGGCAGCGCCGCCGTGCCCGCGCCCGCTGCCGCCCAGCCCGCGGGAACCGATCCGCAGCGTCTCGGCCGATACCAGCTCGAGCGCGAGATCGGACGCGGCGCCATGGGAGTGGTCTACCTGGGCCGCGATACCGCCATCAACCGCATGGTGGCAATCAAGGCCATCCCGCTCGCCAGCGAATTCAGCGACGCCGAGCTCGTCGAGGCGCGATCGCGCTTCTTTCGCGAGGCGGAGACCGCGGGCCGGCTCAATCATCCGAACATCGTGACCATCTACGACGTCGGCGAGGAGCGCGGGCTCGCCTACATCGCCATGGAATATCTGAAGGGTCGGCACCTGAGCGACTATGCGAAATCCGACAACCTCTTGGAGCCGCGCAAGGTGCTGGAGATAATAGCCCGCACGGCGGATGCCCTGGGATTTGCGCACAAACAGCAAGTGGTCCACCGCGACATCAAGCCGGCGAACCTGATGTACGATGCCAGCACCGACACGTTGAAGATCACCGACTTCGGTATCGCCCGTCTGTCCGGCGCCGGCAGCACGCGCACGGGCATCGTGCTGGGCACACCCTCCTTCATGTCCCCCGAACAGCTCGAGGGGCGAACTGTGACAGGTCACTCGGACTTGTTTTCCCTGGGTGTTAGCCTATTCCAACTGTTGACCGGCCAGCTGCCTTTCACCGCCGACTCCATGACCGGGCTCATGCAGCAAATCGCCGAGGCGCAGCATCCGCCGTTGCGCGCTTTCCGGCCGGATCTGCCGGCCTGCGTCGAGGTCATCATCGATCGGGCGCTGGCCAAGAATCCCGATTCGCGGTACGACACTGGGGCCCAAATGGCCGCGGCACTGGAGGACTGTCGGTCGAAGTTGCCGAGTGGATCGCCATGATGAGACGGAACCCATGAGCTTGAAGGGGAAAATAGCCAGCGTGGCGCTGACGGACACCGGCAGAGTCCGCGAGCACAACGAAGATATGATCGGCACCGAGGCCGACATCGGGCTTTTCGTCCTGGCCGACGGCATGGGCGGCTACAACGCGGGCGAGGTCGCGAGCGGCATCGCGGTAAAGACCATCATCAATTTGGTTCGCGACGCGGTCGCGCGCGAGGACCTCTCCGTTCCCGATCCGGAGACCGGACTGACCCGGCCGAGCATCATCTTGCGTGATGCGATTCACAGAGCCAACAAAATCATCTACCACACATCCAAGACCCAGCCGCAATGTGAGGGCATGGGAACTACGGTGGTGGCGTGCTTGTTCCACGACAACAAGATGTCGATCGCACATGTCGGGGACTCGAGGCTTTACCGGCTGCGCGACAACCGTTTCGAGCAGATGACCCTGGATCATTCACTGCTGCAGGAGTTGGTGGACCGGGGCTTCTATTCCCAGCAAGAAGCACAGCGCGCGACCAACAAGAATTATGTTACCCGGGCGCTCGGAGTCGAACAGAATGTCGAAGTGGAGATCCACGAGCAGCCGGTACAGAAGTTCGATTACTACGTGCTCTGTTCCGACGGTCTATCGGACATGATAGAAGATGAGGATATTCACTTAACAATCAGCACCTTTAGTGCTAATCTTGATACAGTAGCTAAACAATTGATCCAGCTCTCCAACGACAATGGCGGGCGAGACAACGTGTCGGTGATCATGGCTCATGTAGCCGAGCCGTTCCCCGCGCACCGGCGTATATTTGACAAAATCTTGGGATGGTTCGGTTAGGGATATGGAGTCTGAATGGCACGCCTGATGCTCAGCTTGGATGGTCAGATCCTCGCAGAATACAACATGAACAAAGAGCGCTACACGATCGGGCGCCTGCCGGATAACGATATTCGTATCGACAATCCGGCGGTGAGCGGTCATCACTCGCTCATTATCAACATACTGAACGATTCCTTCTTGGAGGACTTGAACAGCACCAATGGCACATACGTCAACGGCAAGCTGATCAAGAAACACGCCATGCAGCACGGCGACGTGATCACCGTCGGCCATCACCAGCTGCGTTTCGTCGACAGCCAGGACGGCGAGGCCGAGCAGGACGAGTTCGAGAAAACCATGGTCATCACCCCGAGCTCACAGGGTGAGGAGCGCATCCGGCGGGTCGGAGCGGCGGTAGATCAGGCGGCGAAGGCCGTCGCGGCCGCGGCTCCCAAGCGTCCCGGCGTGCCGGAGAATGCCACGGCTCTGCCCAAGGCCAAACTCCAAGTGCTGAGCGGCGCCTTTGCAGGCCGCGAATTGGAGCTCACCAAGGCGCTCACCACACTCGGACGGCCGGGCGTACAGGTGGCGGCCATTACCCGCCGTGCCGAGGGCTACTTCATCGTGCACGTGGACAGCGGCAAGGAAAACGACTACCCGCAGGTCAACGGCGTGCCGATCGGACCGCAGGCGCGGCGCCTGAACGACAATGATGTGGTGCAATTGGCCGGCGTGAAGATGGGGTTCTTCGAGAGCTAGGCCGCCGAGTCGTCCGACCGGCGGCCAAAGCGACGTTTCCGCGGAAACGTCACGTTCGGCGAGTCAGCGCAAGGTGACCGCGACGCGCTGGCTGATCCCGCACAGCAGTTCGTAGGGAATGGTGTTCGCCCACACCGCGATCTCTTCCACCGGCAATCCTTCTCCCCACAGAACCACCGGATCGCCCGGCACCGGCGGCCGCTGCAGATCCGTGGCGTCGATGCCGATCATGTCCATGGACACCCGGCCGGCGAGACCGGCGCGTTCGCCGTTCACCAGCACCGGCGTCCCGGCCCCCAAGCTGCGCGGGTACCCGTCGCCGTATCCCACCGCAGCCACCGCCAGGCGCGTGGGGCGAACCGCGGTCCAATCGCCCCCATAACCCACTCGCTCTCCGGGCGACAAGTCCTTGACCGCAATCACATGCGATCGCAGGGTCATGACGGCCTGCAAACCATAGTCGGCGCCGATGGTGCCTGAAATGGGCGAGACGCCGTACAACAGCAGGCCCGGCCGCACCCAGTCGGCCTGTGCCTGCGGAAAACTCAACATACCGGCGGAGTTGGCGATGCTGCGCTCGCCGGAGATAAAACGGGTGGCATCGTCGAAGCGGGCCAGTTGCTCGGCCGTCGTTGCGAGCTCGGGATCGTCGGCGGACGCCAAGTGCGTGAACAGGTTCACCGGGGATTGCACGCACCCCAGGGCACTCAAGGCCGCGTGCGCGGCGGCGAACGCCGGTCCTTTGAAGCCCAGCCGATTCATGCCGCTGTCGAGCTTAAGCCACACCTTGAAGCGCACGCCGGCCGGCGCCGCCCGCAGCAGTTCGATCTGTTCGGAGGTGTGCACCACCAGCTCGAATTTCGCCGCCGCCGCGGCATCCTGTTGCTCGCGGTCGAACACACCTTCGAGCAGCACCGTGGGGGTCTCGATGCCGGCCGCGCGCAGCGACAAGCCTTCGTCGACCCGCGCCACCGCCAGAGCGTCCGTGGCTTCGAGAGCGCGTCCCACCGCGACCAGTCCGTGGCCGTAGGCATTGGCCTTGATGACGGACATGACGCGCGATTCAGGCGCCAACTTCCGCACCACCTGCAAGTTATGACGGAGAGCGCCGGAGTCCACCGTCGCGCTGACCATGGGGGTCACGAGTTCACCGCCGTGTCACCGAAATACGCCTTCGGCGTACGACTCCGGCGCGTAGTTCTCGAACTTGGTGTATTCGCCCAGGAAGGTCAGCTGAAAATCACCGGTGGGGCCGTTGCGCTGCTTGGCGACGATGATGTCGGCGATGCCTTTGCGCGTGGTGTTCTTCTCGTACACTTCTTCGCGGTAGATCAAGAGAATGACGTCTGCATCCTGTTCGAGCGCGCCCGAGTTATGGCTGACGATGCCGTCAGCCAACCAACTCGCGGGACCGGGGACCGTCATGTCGAATACTTCTTCCTCGCCTTCAAGACCGACGGCAACGACCCGATCCCAGAAGAGATCGGAGTTTGACCAGACTTTCAGCGCGTCGCTATCGAGCAAGTCGACATACGAATTAAACGTCGTACGCGAAGGTGAATGCCGAAAATTATCGCTCGAAAAAGCAGTGCCACGCATTGAACCGATTTCGCGGCGGGTCAAGCCCTGCTCCGTCATCGACGATCTGAGCTGCGCGTACAATTCCTGAGGCAAAGTATCGACGTTGGGATTCGAGCGCGTCGTCGCCAGTTTTGCGGCCAAGGCCTTCGCCGGAGCTTCGCGGGGTCCAAACGCGCCGACTCGGGAGAGAAACAGAGCCTGCTGCTCGGATCCGCTGACGAACACCGACCAGAGAGGTCTGCCGCTTTCTTGCTTTGTCTGAAAAATGCGTCCGACAATTCCTAAACGAAGCAGCAGCGCGGCCACGTCTTGAACGAGCTGTTCGCTGCAGCTGCAGAAATAAACATTCGGGCCACCACGCTGGCCCGCGGGGCGGACATGAATGCATCCGTCGGTGGCCCACAAATGCTTGAGCAAGAGTCCGATTTGCGCATCGCTGAATTGGAACACGGCGGGCGGCAAATGCTTTTGGTGCGAACGCTGATCGTGTATGCCGAGACCTTTCAACCAGGCGCCGACGCCGGCCGCCTGCCGGCGGTTGCCATTGCCGGCAATGACGAGCTGGTGCCAGTTGCCGCGGCCCGCATACCGCTTCACTGTACCGCCCAGCGCCAACGCGCATTCGGTGACTAACCGACTGTTTTCTTCCGATGCCGTGGTGTAGCGCAGCGGCTGGTTCTTGAGATAGCTGCCGTCGCCGACCAAGTGGCCCAGCAGCGAGATTTCCGCATCCGACCAGACCACAGGGTTGGCGATCGAAGGAAATCTCCGGGCCATGGCCACTCGAGCGCCCGGACCGATCTCTCCGACGCACTTCCATCCATCTCCGGTAAATACTCGATGGTTGGACGTCGCGCGCAACGACCGGCCGCTGGCAAGTGCCATGCGAAAGACCTGCCGCACTCCCTTGGACCATACCAAGTCGCTTTGCGCCTTGATGATCTTCTGGTCCTCGCTCATGGCCCACACTTCGGGCGTTTGCCCGACGAGCTCGCGAATGGGTACGCGCCGGCCATCGGCAAGGCACACCAGCGTCTCGCCCGTGACACATTCGCGAAGATCCGACATCACCGGTTTCTTCTCCACCCGCTGCTCGACGCCGCGGTTGAGCTGCGACAAGGCGATGACCGGTACCTTCAATTCCTTCGCCAGAGCTTTCAGCGAACGCGAAATCTCGGAGATTTCCGTGGCGCGGTTTTCCTTGGTCCCGGCCACCTGCATGAGCTGCAGATAGTCGACCACGATCAAATCGAGTCCGCGCTCGCGCTTCAGGCGCCGGGCGCGAGCGCGAATTTCCGTGGGCGTCAGCGCCGGCGTCTCATCGACGAAGATCTTGGCGCCGCTCAACTGCGTCATCGCCGAATCGATGCGCGGCCAATCCTCTTCTTGCAACCGTCCGGAACGCAGATTCCCCTGGTTGATGCGGCCCAGGGAAGAGATCATGCGCAGCGTGAGCGATTCGGCCGACATTTCCATGCTGAAGATCGCGGCGGACTTGTTCGAACCCAGCGCGGCATTTTCGGCGATGTTGACCGCGAGCGTGGTCTTGCCCATCGAGGGACGGCCCGCCACGATGATCAAATCGCCAGATTGCAGGCCGGAGGTCATTTCATCGAGCTTTTTGAATCCGGTTGAAATACCGGTCATCTTGCCGTCGGAGTGGTACAGCTCGTCGATGCGATTGACCACATCCGGCAGGATGCTCTTGACCGTCCTGAAGCCCACCTTGCCGCGCGAGCCGGCCTCCGCGATCTCGAATACCGCGCGCTCGGCGTCATCGACGATTTCGCGCGCCTCGCGCCCCTCGGGCTCCAGCGCGCTGCCGACGATGGCATTCCCGGCGGTGATGAGTTGGCGCAGCACCGAGCGCTCGCGCACGATGTCCGCATAGGCTCGAATGTTGGCGGCGGTGGGGGTGTCGCGCGCCAGCGAACCCAGATATGACAGCCCGCCCACTTGATCCAGCACTCCCTGGCTCTCCAGATGCCCGGACAGGGTGACGGCATCGCAGGGTTGGTTACGTTCGATCAGGCCGGCAACGGCTTCGAAAATCAGCCGGTGATCGTTGCGGTAAAAATCCTGGGCGACCACGCGGTCGGCGACCTGGTCCCAGGCCGCGCTGTCCAGCATCAGCCCGCCGAGTACGGACTGCTCCGCTTCGATGGAATGCGGCGGCAGGCGCAGGCCGTCGCCGGCGCTCATGGAATGACTACTGACGCGAACGGCCATGCGCAACCCTTAAGGGACGCGAATGCCGACCGCTACTCTTCGGCGACGATGGTGACCGTCAAGGTCACATTAACATCGGTGTGCAAATGCAATTGCACCTGATGTTCGCCGGTCACGCGAATCGGGCCGGTGGGCATGCGCACTTCGCTGCGGCTGATGGGTTGGCCCGCACTGACGGACGCTTCGGCGATGTCGGCCGTGCCGATGGAGCCGAACAACTTGCCTTCGGCGCCGGCCTTGGCGGTGATGGTGAGCTTGAAGTTCTCGAACTTCAGGGCGCGCGCCTGCGCGGCCGCCAGTTCCTGGCCCGCCTTGGCCTCGAGTACGTGGCGCTGTTCTTCGAACTTGGCGATGTTCGCGGCAGTCGCCATGGTGGCGCGACCCGTGGGCACCAAGTAATTGCGCGCGTAGCCCGACTTCACCTTGACGCGATCGCCGATTTGGCCGAGGTTCGCAACCTTCTGCAACAATATGATATCCATGTTGGCTCGCCGGTTTAGTGCTGGTCAGTGTACGGCAGCAGCGCAAGGAAACGCGCGCGGCGTATCGCGAGCTGCAGCTGGCGCTGATAGTGGGCGCGGGTCCCGGTGATGCGGCTCGGAACGATCTTGCCCGTCTCGGTGATGTAGCTCTTGAGCGTCGTCAGATCCTTGTAGTCGATCTGCTTGACGTCATCGGCCGTGAATCGGCAGAACTTCTTGCGGCGAAAAAAACGTGCCATGTCTGTAGCTCCTCTTACCTTACGCCCATGGGCATGTCGTCGTCGTCGCCGTCGTCGCCGAAGTCGTCGTGGCGGCGCGCATTCTCATCCGGTGCGCGGGCCATCGGCGAGGGCTCGGTAACGGCCTCGTCCATCTTCACCACGAGATTGCGCAGGACCGCATCGCTGAAGCGGAACGAGCCCGTGAGCTCGGCCAGGGTCTTCTGATCGCACTCGATGTTGAGCAGGATGTAGTGCGCTTTGTGAACTTTGGAGATGGGGAAGGTCAGCTGGCGCCGGCCCCAGTCCTCGAAACGATGCACCGCGCCGCCGCCGGCACTGATCATGCCTTTGTAGCGATCGACCATCGCAGGAACTTGCTCGCTCTGGTCCGGATGGACCAGGAGCACTATTTCATAATGCCGCATTGTAGGCTCCCTACGGATTAAGCCTCCCGTTGCGAGCGGTGAGGCAAGGAGTAAAGCCGGTCACCCGGCGAAAAAGAGCGCGAAGGATACGCGTTTCGGCCCCTTGTGGTCAACTCATGCGCTGCCGACGGGCCTCAAACAGGGCGACTCCGGCCGCCACCGAGACATTGAGCGACTCCACCTGGCCGGCCATGGGGATGCGCACCAGGAAATCGCAGCGCTCGCGGGTCAGGCGGCGCATGCCGGTGCCTTCGGCTCCCAGCACCAGGGCCAGCGGCCGCTTCAAATCCGCCGCGTACAGGGTCTGCAGCGCCTCCCCGTCGGTTCCCACCACCCAGATACCGCGTTCCTTGAGCAGGTCGATGGCCCGCGCAAGGTTGGTCACGCTCGCCACCGGAACGAATTCGGCGGCGCCCGCCGCCACCTTGCGCACCACCCCGTCCACCGCGGCCGCCCGATCCTTGGGGATCAGCACTGCGTGTGCGCCCGCGGCGTCGGCGGTGCGCAGGCAGGCGCCTAAGTTGTGGGGATCGGTGACGCCGTCGAGAATCAGCAGCAGGGGATCCCCCACCGTTTGACTTAATCCTTCCAGGAGATCGTGTTCGTCCCACGGCCGAAGCGGCCGCACCGCCGCCACGGCTCCTTGGTGCGCTACGTCGCCCACGAGCTTGGCCAGCGCCTCGGCGCTCAACGATTGCACGCGCACCCCGACAACTTGCGCGCGCTCGCGCAGCTCGCGCGTGCGCACATCATCGCGCGGCTGCGCTATCCAGAGCTCGAGCAGCCGCTCGGGCGCCCGCTCCAGCACGGCATTGACGGCGTGCAAACCATAGACGAAGTTGCGCTTCGAATCAGCCACGCCCGCCGCGCCCGCGCCTCGAGCCCCCGCCCCCGCCGCCACGCCCACCGCGTTGAGTGCCTGGTCCGCGTTGAGTACCTGCCCCACGATGAGTGCCTGCTCCGCGCCGCGGGGCGCGCACCGTGCCATGACCCACGGCCCCTTCGGCATCGAGCAGTTCGAAATCGATCTGGCGCTGAGTGAGGTCGACCCGCGAGAGACGCACCCGCACGGTGTCGCCCAATTGCCAGCGCCGGCCGCTGCTGCGGCCCACCAATCCCATGCCGCCCGCCTCCAGCTCCCAGTAGTCGCCGGGGATGGCGGAGATGTGCACCAATCCGTCGATGGGCATTTCCTTTAGTTGTACGAACAGGCCGAACTCGAGCGCGCTGGTAATGGTCGCATCGAAGGTCTCGCCGACCCGCGGTTGCAGGTACAGACACTTCAAGTAACCCATCACATCGCGCGATGCATCATCCGCGCGCCGCTCGCGCTGCGAACTCTCCGCGCCGAGCGTCTGCAATTCCACCGTCGAGTAACGGTGTCCGGAGGCCGAATTCGGCAGCGCGGCCGCTTTGATCGCGCGATGCACCAGCAGGTCCGGATAGCGGCGAATCGGCGATGTGAAGTGCGCATACTCTTCCAGCGCCAGGCCGAAATGACCGATATTCGTTTGCTGATAAACGGCCTGCGCAAGCGAGCGGATCACCAGGCTCTCGAGCAGCTGGCCGTCGGGCCTCGCGGCCAGGCGTTCCACCAACTGGCGAAATTCGCGCGGCGTCGGCTTCTCCGAAAACGCCGTGCCCACCTGCAGCGCGTTCAGGACTTTTTGCAGCTCCGTGACCCGCTTGTCCTCCGGTTGGCCGTGGACGCGATACAGACTCCCCACCTTGGCCAGCCGCAGCGCCACCGCCGCTTCGACATTCGCGGCGATCATGCACTCCTCGATCAAGCGGTGCGCGTCGTTGCGTGTCACCGCAAAGAATCCTTCGATCTTACCGTCGGCGCCGATGCGAGCCTTGACTTCGCCGCCGCGAAAATCGAGCGCACCGCGCGCATCGCGGGCTTCCTTGAGCGCGCCGTACACCGCGTACAGGGTTTGCAGCGACGTGCGCACCTGCGGCGACAGACCGTCGGCCGCGCTCCCGGCGGGATTTTCCAGATAAGCCCATGCCCGGTCGTAGGTGAGCCGCTCGTGCGAGCGGATCACGGCCTCGTAGAAGCGAGTCTTGCCGGGCCTGCCGGACTTGCTGATGCGCATGTCGCAGACGAAGGCCAGGCGCTCGACCCGCGGCATCAGCGAGCACAGATGATTGGACAGATGTTCCGGAAGCATCGGAATGACGCGGTCCGGAAAATACACCGACGTGGCTCGGGAGCGGGCTTCGAGGTCGAGCGCGCCGCCGTAGCGAACATAGTTGCTGACGTCGGCGATGGCCACGATGAGCCGCCAGCCGCCGCCGCGCAGCGCCTCCGCGTACACGGCATCGTCGAAGTCCTTGGCATCCTCGCCGTCGATGGTCACCAGCGGGATGTCGCGAAGGTCCTCGCGGCCCACGCGGTCTGCCGGCTGAACTTCGGGAGCGAAACGATTCGCCTGCTCCACGACCTCGGGCGGAAACTCCTGCGGCAGATCGTGGCGCAAGATGGCGAAGCGCGCCGCCAGATCCGACGGACGCAGATTCTCGAGCACTTCGACGATGCGCCCCTGTGCCGGTCGTTCGCCTTGCGGACGCTTGGTGATCTCGGCGACCACCGGGTCGCCGTCCTCGGCGCCGTGCCGATCGCGCGTGGCCACTTCGATGGAGTACCAATGACCGGGATCTTCCGGCACCACCTGGCCGGCAATCCTGCCGCCGCCGTGGTCCGCGCGCCAGACGCCGCCGATGCGCGACGGCGCATCGCCGACGCGCTGAATTAAACGCGCGACGCGGCGCCCGCGCTCGTTCATGCCCACGGCGAGCACCTCGACCCGGTCGCCGTGCATCAGCGCCGCCGTATCGGCGCGTGCCAGTACCAAGGGTGCGGAGCCGTCGTCCGGCATCACCAGCACGTCGCCGCTGGCGCGCCCGCGCACCCGGCCCGCCACACGTTCGCCCTCGCCCGCCGTCGCGAAGCCGTTCGGTCCCTCGATCGCCTGGCCATCGCGCACCATGGCGGCCAGCCGTTTCGCGAGCGCCTCTCGCTGCGGGTTGGTGTGCAAGCCGAGGCGTTTGGCGAGTCGCGCCGCAGTCAGGGGCTCCGGCGCCTCCGCCAGATGCTTCAACAAGAGTTCACGGCTGGCGATGGGATCCGCGTAACGCGACTTCTCCAATTCCAGATTCGGATCCTCGCCGCGCCAGTCCGTCTTCGGAGCGGCCGTCGGGCTGGAATTCGGCCGCGAGCCCGTGGGTCCACGTCGTCTCATGGGGTGGTGCTGCAATCCTTCGGTGGGTGTCTAAATCGACCCGGCAGGGTATCAGTTTTGGGGGTCGCCGGGCGCATATTGGCCCGGCGATGCTCGGCTGTGCGAGGCCGGATGCGACGGATTGATCCCAAAAAGCGAACGGCAATGATCGGCGAATTCCACGGCCATGGTGCTCAATGAACGGCCGCGCAGCGCCGCAATCACAAGAGCGCTGTTCTTCACCGCGCTCGCCAGCGGCCGCGCCACCAGCGCCCGGCCGTCATAGGTCATATTGTTGGCCGGCTTCGTGGCCAAGAGGCTGTAGCCGAGCCCATGACCGACGAGGCCGCGCACCATTTCCAGCGATCGCGAACGATATCCGATCTGCGGCTGATCCAGGCCGCAATCCTGAAACAGCGACAATATATAAGTCCGGTTAGGCTCGGTATCGAGCAGCACCAGGGGCTCCTGCATCAAGTCCTGCAGTGCGACAGCGGATGCGGCCGCCAATGGGTGGCCCTCCGGCAGCAGCACATAGGGCGTGAGCTCAGCCAGTCGTTCCACGTTCAAATCTTCGCCCAAGCCAAAGTCGTAGAGCAGCGCAATCTCCGTGTCGCTGCGCCGCAGACTTGCGATCAGATGTTCATGGTCCGATTCCACCAGAGTCAGCGCAATTTCCGGGTGCAACTTGGTCAGGCGCGCCACCAGCGCGGGCACGATGTAGGGCGCCAGCACCTGCTCGCAGCCAACGGCAAGGGCGTCAGCCGTCACGACGCCGCGACGCGAGCGGCGCTGATGAAATCGCCGCGGCACCCCGTAGGCGCGATTGGCATAGATCAACGGTGCGCCCGCGCCGGCCACGAAGATGTCCTGCACCGAGCCGAATACCACGAAATGCGATCCCACGCGCTCGCTCGCTGTGACGCGGCAATCGAACGCGACCAGCGAATCGACCACGCGCGGTGCGCCGGTCACCTGCGTCGTCCAGGTCGCACAATTGAATTTAGCGGGGCCGTGAGCTCCGCTGCGCCCGGCGAAGTTGTCGGAGATATGCGCCTGATCGTCGCGCAGCACGTTGACGCAGAACACACCGTTCTCGAGCAGCGCGGCGACCACGGGACTCAAATGATGAATGCACACGAGCAACGTGGGCTGCGGCGTATCCGCCGACACGGACACCATGGCCGATACCGTCACTCCGTGCCGCCCCGCAACACCGTCCGTGGTCACGACGTTGACCGTACAGGCCGCATGGCTCATGCCGAGCAGAAATTGCTGCCTCAGGGCGCGATCTGCCGACGCTGACTGCGAATCATCTCGCGTACCGCTCATAACCCATGATCGCTCATTCGGGCGTCCGGGTACCAGCAAGCGCCAAATCGCTCGCCAACCGCTCGTTTGACAAGCCCCGGATCAGTGCGTACATTTCCGCGCCTTGAGCTTCAGGACCCATCTTTGCCCAGGTGGCGGAACTGGTAGACGCGCTGGTTTCAGGTACCAGTGGAGCAATTCGTGGAGGTTCGAGTCCTCTCCTGGGCACCAACACTACTCGTAAAATCAGCGAGTTAGCCGTATCGCGCGCGACTCACGAGGCGCGCTTTCCGGCGGCGCGGTGTATCACTGGCGAATCGCGCGCCGTATAGCGGTCGTGGACAGATAGCCCTCCTCCGCCACGCGCACCAGGTCCCGCCCGTCGTTTTTCGCCGCGTACAGCGCCGAGTCGGCGCGCGCAATCATCTCGTCCAGCGACCGGCCGTGCCGCTGACTGGTCGCCAAACCGGCGCTCAAGGAGACGCGCAGCCCGGCGCCCGATGCCGGCAAGTGAATCCCGAACACCATGGTGCGCATGCGCTCGAGGCTGGCCAATCCGAATTCCAGCGTCGCGCCCGGCATGATCAATAGGAATTCCTCGCCGCCCCATCGCCCCAGCACGTCCGCGTCGCGCAGCGCTTCGCGGCCGACACGCGCGAATTCCTTGAGCACGAAGTCGCCGGTGGCATGTCCGCAGCGATCGTTGATGATCTTGAAATGGTCCATGTCGATGATGGCGATGGTCAGCGGGCTGCCCGTGGCCTTCGCCTCGGCCAGCGCCGCCGTGGCCAGCTCCGCGGTGCGCCGCCGATTCGGCAGGCCGGTCAACGCGTCCTGGCTCGCCAATTTCACGAGCTGTTGCCGGTAGCGGCGATTGACGATGAGAAAATAAATCAGCAGCGCGATCACCAGCACGCCTGAAATCACCGCAATGGCGTTCCAGCGCAGCTCGCGGGCCTGACGCTGCGACTGTTCCCTGGACACTCCCAACTCGTGGTTCAGCAAGGCATTACGCTCTATTTCACGATCGGTCTCGAAACGGGCGCGCATGGCGGCCGCGGCTTGGGCTCGCTCGGCATCGTTGGCCGCGGCGTAGCGGCGTACATACTCGGTCAGATCGGCGTAGGCATCGCGGTAGTTATGCAGCGCGGCGTTGGCGCGCGCTCGCGATTGGTATATCGAGGCCACGTGGCTCGGCAGCAAATCCGTCCCGTCCTTGTCGAGCACCTGATTCAGCCTGCCGAGCGCTCTCTCCGGATTGCCCTGGGCCAGGTCGATGCGGGCCAAGAGCGTCAGCGCCTCTTTCACCTGGTCGGTGGTGTGTGCGGCGGCGAAGGTGCGCAGAGCGCTGCCGCACTCCGAGGCGGCGACCTCGAGCTGGCCGAGCTCGATCCGCGCCGTGCAATTCAACAGATCCGCGAACGCCACGCCCTGCGTGTCGTTCACCTGTACGCTGAGCTTGCGTGCCTCGGTGAATTCACCGATCGCGGCGGTGTACTGCCCCATCAGATTCAGAATCTTGCCGCGCAGAAATCGATCGACCGAAAGACTGAGAGTCGCACCGCGCCGGGTGTCCCAGTCGATCACTTCCTGATTCAAAGCCAGTGCCTGGGTGAAATCGCCCATGCCCCGCATGACCGTTGACAGCACCGCGGCGGCAATGATGCGCGGCGCTGCAAATTCCGGCGCCGTGCTCGCGCGATAGGCCTGAGTGAGGCTGCTGATTGCGAGGTCGTGCCGGTCCTGCCGGTACTGAAGCTCGCCGAGAGTGATGAGCAGACAGGTATCCGCCAAGGACCCCGCGGCGAGCCCGGCGCGCGCACCTTCGATGGAATGCAGTGCGGCGTCCAGACCGGCCGCATCGTAAACATTGACGGCATACGCCGAAAGCAGATCCAGATGTACGGGATCGCTGGCCAGCGTCGCGAACTTGAGTCCCTGCGATGCCGCGCTCCTTGCCTCGCCGTCGAGTTCGAGAATGGTGTAAGCCCGTGCCTGCACGGCATACAGAGACGCCAGGCGCTGCGCATCGGTCTGCGGCGCGCGCTCCAGGGCGTCCAATTGAGTTCGCACTTTCTTCACGGCGCGTGCCGCGTCAGTGTCCACCAGATCCTGAAGTTCGCGAATCGCGGGATCAGCGCTGATGAGACAGGAGGAGGACGCGGAAGCCGCCGACGGAAGGATGGCGCAGGCCACCAGGATCGAGCACAGCCACCAACCTGCCGCTCTACAAGTATGCCGGCCGGCGAACTTGGGATTTAACATGAGGCGGGCGAAGGTACTTGATTGACGGCGTTCTGACGACTGCGAATGTCACGCTTTTTCACTTTGTGACGGCATTCGCACGCTCGGCGGCCGATACGACCGCCCCGCGGCCGGGGGAACCCTTAGTGACAACGTCGGGCGCAGAGGGCATATTAATGCTGGTTGCCCCCTACAATGAATAACCGATAGGGCTAGCTATGACTTCTTCTTTCTTGGATCGCGAGAACACCATTGCGCCGCCGGGATTCAACCGATTCATGGTTCCTCCGGCCGCACTCGCGGTGCATTTATCGATCGGTCAGGCCTACGCCTTCTCCACTTTCAACCTGCCGCTCACCAAGCTCTTAGGCCTCAGTCATTCCGCGCCGGGCGATTGGGATCTGAAAGAGGTCGGATGGATCTTTTCCATCGCCATCGTCATCCTCGGCGCCTCGGCCGCCGTGTTCGGGCGTTGGGTGGAAAGGGTGGGGCCTCGCCAGTCCATGTTCACGGCCGCTCTGTGCTTCGGCGGCGGCTTCCTGGTGTCCGCAGTCGGGGTTCACCTGCACCAGCTTTGGATCATTTACCTGGGTTACGGCGTATTGGGAGGCTGCGGGCTCGGCATCGGCTACATCTCGCCGGTGTCCACGCTGATCAAATGGTTCCCGGACCGCCCGGGCATGGCCACGGGCATGGCCATCATGGGCTTCGGCGGCGGCGCCCTCATCGCAGCGCCGCTCTCGGTGATGCTGATGGCGCACTTCAAGACCGAGACATCCAACGGTGTGCTCGAAACCTTCGTCACCATGGGTGTCATTTATTTCATGTTCATGATGATCGGCGTGTACGCGGCTCGCGTACCCGCGGCCGATTGGAAACCCGCCGGCTGGACCGCACCGGCGAAGCCCAAGCAATTGGTCACCACCGCCAACGTCGCGGTCGACATGGCCTGGCGCACGCCGCAGTTCTGGCTGCTGTGGGTGGTGTTGTGCATGAATGTAAGCGCGGGCATCGGCGTCATCGGCCAGGCCTCGCCGATGATTCAGGAAATCTTCGGCGGGCGCGTGACACCGGCCGCAGCGGCGGGCTTCGTCGGTTTGATCAGCCTGTTCAACATGGTGGGGAGATTCTTCTGGGCGTCGACCTCGGATTACATCGGGCGGCGCAACACCTACATGATTTTCTTCCTGCTCGGCATCGTGCTGTATTCGAGCGTGCCGAGCTTGGGCCACATGAGTTCCACCGCGCTGTTCGTCGCCGCCTTCTGCATCATTCTGTCCATGTACGGCGGCGGATTCGCCACCATTCCGGCGTACCTGCGCGACATGTTCGGTACCTATCAAGTCGGCGCCATTCACGGCCGCCTGCTGACCGCCTGGTCGGTCGCGGGCGTGCTCGGCCCGGTGCTGGTGAACTACATACGGCAGTATCAGATCGACAACGGCATCCCCAAGGCGCAGGCGTACTCGGTCACCATGTACATCATGTGCGGCCTGCTGCTGATCGGATTCCTGTGCAATTTCGCCATGCATGCGGTGAATGAAAAGTACTACTACCGCGGGAGCGCTCAAGCATGAAGGGCAAACTCATCGTCCTGTGGGTCCTCGTCGGAATTCCACTCCTGTGGGGCGTGATGAAGACCCTGGAGAATGCGATGAAGCTGTTCCAGTAAACATAATGGGCCGGCCGCGCCTACCGAGGCGCCTGCCGCCCTCCGGCCTCGCCGATTGGGGGAATCTAGGCTTGTATTTTGCCCCCGTTGTCTCTATAGGTATTGGTTGATTCCGGCCTGCGCATGAATCGCGTGGTTTGCAAGTGAAGACACTACACTGAAAATTGTCCCCACCAGTCAGTCGCTGATCCTCGCGGGCGAGCCCGGGGGTTCGGGTGCCGGCCGAAGCTCCTCCCTGCTCGGCCAGGCCTCTCAGCTCATGGCGAGCGGTGGCGCGCTGAAGCGCGTGACCATTCTTGCGGCGCGTCCGGATTCCGCCATCGCCGTACAGGCGGACTACTATTCGCCCGATGAATCGGCACCGCCCGATGAATCAGCGCCGACCGACTCGGCGCTGCCCGCGATCGCATACGGTTCGCCGACCTCGACCGCGCTCGTGGCGATGGGCAGCGGAGCGCTGAGCCGTCCCACGCAGATGTCCTCCTACAATCCCATCCAACAGTACCTGCGCACCCAGCGCGGCCTCGACGATCCCCGCAAGGCGGCTCTTCTCGACGTCCTCGCCTGAGCGGACGCCCTCGATTAAGCGCCGACGCCTTGAGCCTGCGACGGCTGCAGCGGCCGGCGCGCGAACCAACCGTACGCGAGAATGGTGATGTAGCAGGCCGCCGGCACGACCAGAGCGAGCTTCAATCCCCAGAGGTCCGCCGCATTGCCGGTCACCAGCGGCACGACAGCGCCACCGACGATCGCCACGCAGATAACCCCCGACCCTTCCGCGGTGCGTTTGCCCAGGCCTTCGCTGGCCAGCGTGAAGATCGTCGGAAACATGATGGAATTGAACAATCCGATCGCGAGCAACGACCAGCCCGAGACGGCGCCGACGGTGTTCGCCGATATCGTCAATAGGAGAATGACAGCCAGGGCGGCGCAGGCCAGCACTTTACCCGGCGAGAACAGCCGCAGCAGCCCGGAGCCGATGAACCGTCCCACCATGGCGCCGCCCCAATAATAGATCAGGTGCTTGCCGGCCACGTCGGCGGCGATGCCGAGCACGTTCGATTGCATCAGATAGTTCACGATCAATGAACCGATCGCCACCTCGCCGCCCACGTAGAGAAAAATGCACAACGTGCCGAAGGCAAAGCGCGGGCGCGCGAGCAAATTGAACGCACGCAAGATCGGCGTCGACGAAGCCGGCGCCTCGATCAAACGCTTGCGCTCGAGCCAGACGGCCGCCGCCACGACCACGAGCGCGATGGCGAGGCCCATGTAGGTGTGCACCACGACCTGGGTTTCGACGCCGCGAAAGGCATCGAGTGCAGCCCCCGACAAGGTGGCGGGATCGATAGTCGCCAACGAGCCCAGAATCAGCATCGATCCGACGTAGGGAAACAGCGTCGTACCCAATGAGTTGAAGGCCTGCGCGAAGGTCAATCGACTGCTGGCGGTGCGCGCCGGCCCCAGCATGGAAATTAATGGGTTCGCGACCACTTGCACGGTGGTGATGCCGGACGCCAGCACGAACAGGGCCAGCAGAAACAACCCGAACAGCCCATACGAGGATGCCGGTATGAACAATAGGCACCCCGCTGTCATGGTCAGCAGGCCGACCACCGCCGAGCGCATGTAGCCGATGCGCCGCACCAGCGCGGCGGCGGGAATCGAAATGACGAAGTACGCCACGAAGAACGCCGACTGCACCAGCATCACCTCGCCGTAGGACAGGGTGAACAGCGCCTTGAGCTTCGGAATGAGCACGTCGTTGAGGCTGGTAATTCCGCCGAAGGCAAAGAACAACACGTACACGAACATTTGCAGATTGGTCGAGTACGTGGCGTGGGCATCGCTGCCGTCGGCATCGGCGGCAGGGGGTCTCGAGGCGGATTCGAATGGCATTGTTGTTTACCCTGATCTCCGCCAAATTCAATCGAACGGATTTTGGCGAATGATGGTTTGTTCTCTATCCGGCCCGGTCGAGATGATGGTGATGGGCACACCCACCAGAACCTGCAGCCGCTCGAGGTAGCTGCGAGCATTGGCGGGCAAGTCCTCGTAGCGGGTGATACCGACGGTGCTTTCCGTCCACCCCGGCAGTTCCTCGTACACCGCTTGCGCGTCGCCGAAATGCTCGGAAAGCAGCGGCGGGGTCGACAGGGTGCGCTCGCCGATCTTGTAGCCGACGCAGACGCGAATCACATCCAGTCCGTCGAGCACGTCGAGCTTGGTGACGCACAGCAAGGAGCAGCTATTGTGGACGATGGAGCGGCGGATCGCGACGGCATCGAACCATCCGCAGCGGCGCCGCCGGCCGGTCACCGAACCGAACTCGTGTCCCACGCGCGACAGATGCTCGCCGAATTGGTCGAACAGCTCCGTCGGAAACGGCCCCGCGCCGACGCGCGTGGCATAGGCCTTGACGATGCCGAGCACCTCGTGCAACCGACGCGGCCCCAAGCCGGTGCCGGCGGCCGCTCCGCCCGCGGTGGTCGTCGATGACGTCACGTACGGGTAGGTGCCCAGGTCCACGTCCAACATGGCGCCCTGGGCTCCCTCGAACAAGGCATTGCCGCCGTCCACGCACACCTGCTCGAGGATGCCCGTCACGTCCGAAACCAGTGGTTTCAGGCGCTCCCCGAGTTCCAGGTTCGATTCCAGCACTTGCTGGAAATCGACGGCGGGGACTTGGAAATAGCGCTGCAAGATGAAGTTGTGATAGTCGAGGATCTCGCCCAGCTTTGCCGCAAAACGTTCGCGGTGAAACAAATCCGCCACCCGCAGGGCGCGCCGTGCAACCTTGTCCTCATAAGCGGGGCCTATTCCGCGCCCCGTCGTGCCGATGGCGTTCGCTCCCTGCGCCTTCTCGCGAGCGCGGTCGAGCGAGACGTGCGAGGAGAGAATCAGCGGACACGCAGGACTCACACGCAGGCGCTCGAATACCGGCACCCCCTGCCCGATCAGCATGTCGGCTTCCTTGAACAGGGCCTCCAGGGACAGCACCACGCCATTGCCGATCAGGCATCGCACATGCGGATGCAGAATCCCGGAGGGGATCAACGACAGGATGGTTTTCTTGCCGCCGATGACCAGAGTGTGGCCGGCGTTGTGGCCGCCCTGGAAGCGTACGACGGCTTGTACATGATCGGTCAGCAAATCGACGACTTTGCCCTTGCCCTCGTCGCCCCACTGCAGGCCGATTACGACCAGGTTCTTACCCATTGCGCACCATCCACAGGAGTGCGAGTCCCGCCACCATGCTGATCAGTCCGCCCCAGCGCAATTGCGCGGGGTCCGTCTTCGCGAGCTTTTCCATCAAGCGCTGCGCGGCGGCGGGATTCACGAACGGCAAAATACCCTCGAGCACCAAGTACAAGGCGAAGGCGCCGCCCAGATAGCGGGCAAGTTCACTCCAACCGATTTCCATCATCGTGGCTGGGGCTGCGGCTGCGACTTGTTGAAATACTTGAAGTAAGCGTTGTCCGGTGCGACCACGAGCACGTCGCCCTGGGTTCCCACGGCTTCCCGATACGACTGCATGCTGCGGTAAAAGCTATAGAACTCCGCGTTCTTCGAGTAGGACCGCGCGTATATCTCGCTGGCGGACGCATCGCCCTGGCCGCGAATCTGGCCGGCTTGGCGCGCCGCTTCGGCCAGGATCTCGGTCTGCTGCTTGTTGGCATCCGCGCGCGTGCGCTCGGAGGACTCGACGCCCTCGGCGCGCAATTTGGCGGCCTGCGCCTTGAAGGTCGCGCGCATCCGCTCGAACACCGAATCCTGGACCTGCGGCGGCAAGTCGATTTTGGTGATGCGCACGTCGACCAGGTCCACCCCGAGCTGCTCGGCGGAGGGGCGCGCATTCTTCATCATCGACTCCGTGAAATCCGCGCGCTCGGCGGTCACGACCTGCTGCAGGGTGCGCTGGGTCACCACGGTCTTGATGCTGTCCTTGATCGTCTCGCCGAGGCGATCGTTGGCGACCTCTTCGGTGCCGCCGGTGGCCTCGTAGTAGCGGCGCAAATCATGAATGCGCCACTTCACGTAGAAATCCACCTTCAGCTGCTCCTGCTCGCGGGTCAGGAACAGCTCTTGCCGGTACAGCTGAGTGATGATTTTCTTGTCGAAATGGCTGACCTCTTCGACCAAGGGAATCCGGACGTGCAGGCCGGGCTGGAAATTGGCGTCGACGATCTGGCCGCCGATCGATTTGATGGCGAGCTGTCCCTCGCCCACCGTGAACAGGCTGGCGCGCACCACCAGAATGACGGCCACCAGCGCCAACAGCGAATACAGGATTCTGTTCTGCATCAGCGCACCCCGCGCGCGCGCGCCGGATCCTCGGCGGGCGCAACCTGGATATCGGGGGTCCGCGCGGGAGGCACGGTCATCGTGTCGTTCGGCATGGAGATCGACTGCGGGCCCGGCGCGATCAGCTTGTCGAGCGGCAAGTACATCATGCTGTTGCCGCCCTTGGTGTCGACGATCACCTTGCGCGAGTTCTTGTACACATTCTCCATGGCTTCTAGATACATGCGCTCGCGCGTCACCGCGGGCGCATGCTCATACTGCGCGAGCACCTGATCGAAACGGGCCGTGTCGCCCTGCGCCAGTGCGACCACCTGCAGGCGATAGGCCTCCGCATCGAGCACTTCCTTGGCGGCGGCGCCGCGTGCACGCGGCAGCACGTCGTTGCGATACGTCTCTGCGTCCTGCTGATAGCGCTGGCGGTCCTTGTCGGCCTTGATGGCGTCGCGCTGCGCGTCCTGAACCGCATCGGGCACGTTCACGCCGGTGAGATTCACGGAGAGGATGCGGATCCCCATGTCGTAGGCATCGAGCGATCTTTGCAGCAGGAACTTGGCGCGGTCGGTAATCGAGGGATCGAAGGCCAGGGCCTTGTCGAGCGACGCCTGGCCCACGGCCTCGCGCATCGCGCTCTCGCTCACCTGGGTGAGCGTATCGTCGACGTCGCGCACCTTGAACAGCAACTTGAGCGCGTCGGGCTGGATGTATTGAACCGCGGATTTGACCTCCACCAGATTGGTGTCGGCGGTGAGCATGCTGGCGTCGTCGACGACGCTGTACTGGTGGGACACATTGACGATGAACTTGCGCTCGATCGGCCAGGGCAGGTGCCAGTTGTAGCCCGGGCCCGTGGTTTGCAGATACTTGCCGAAACGCAGCACCACCGCGCGCTCCTGCGCATCGACCCGGTACAGCCCGCTGCCGATCCAGACGGCGCCGATCAGTACCAGAATGCTGCCCAAAGACTTGCCGAAGCCGGAGTTACCCGCCCCGCCTGAGCCACCGGATCCGCCGCCGCCGCCGCGGCCGAACAGCGCCGACAGCCGGCGCTGGAAATTCCGCAGCACGTCGTCCAGATCGTTTTGCGACTGTTGCGGACGGTTCCAGGGATTGCGTTTCTCGCCGCCAGGTTCGTTCCAAGCCATGCGTAATGCCTATTGATGAAGAGCGGCGCATTCTAACAGCCGACTTGGCCGCCACAAGAAATCTTAAGCCACGAGCTGCTCGCGGGTTCTGTCGTTATTGTCCACCAGATTGACACCCTCTCGGCCCAATAGTTTGGCAACCTCGGTCAAATCGAGCTCGACGGTGATCTCCCAGCTGCCATCCTCGCATTGCCGCTCGGCACGCACCGCGTTGCGCTTGTACAAATCGGATCGAACGGCGGCCGCCCGCAGCTCGAGGTGCAGAGTACGGCGGACCTGATTGGGGCGCACCGCGCGGGCCAGGATGTTGCGCAATTCGGCAAGTCCCTGACCTCCCGCCGCGCTGACCGACACCGAGGCGACCGCGCCGCCGGCACCCTGGACGATTCGGGGGGCCTCGCCGCTCAGGTCGATTTTATTGAATACCACGAGCTCCGGGATTTCGCCCGCGCCGATGCCGCGCAGCACCTCGCGGACTTGTGCGATCCGGTCATCGCTCATGGGGTCGCTCGAGTCCACCACGTGAAGCAGCAGATCGGCATCCCGCGCCTCCTGCAGGGTCGAGCGAAACGCCGCCACCAATTCGTGGGGCAGCGAGCGCACGAAGCCCACGGTATCGGCCAGCACGACCTCGCCGACATCCGCCAATTCGACGCGCCGAACCGTTGGATCCAGAGTCGCAAACAGTTGATCGGCAACGTAGGTCGCCGAGCCCGTCAAGGCGTTGAACAAGGTGGACTTGCCGGCGTTGGTGTAGCCCACCAGCGCAACGGTGGGTACCGGGACCTCGCGCCGCACATGCCGGCTGGTATCGCGCTGCCGGCCGAGCTTCTCCAGCCGCGCCTTCAAGGTGCGTATGCGCTTGGCAATCAGGCGCCGGTCGGTTTCCAGCTGGGTTTCGCCCGGGCCTCGCAGGCCGATGCCGCCCTTCTGCCGCTCGAGGTGGGTCCAGCCCCGCACCAGCCGGGTGGATAAGTGCGACAGTTGCGCGAGCTCGACCTGAAGCTTGCCCTCGAAGCTGCGCGCGCGCTGCGCGAAAATGTCTAATATCAACCCATTACGGTCCAATACTCGACGGCCGGTGAGTTTCTCCAGGTTACGTTCCTGGCTTGGAGTGAGGGTGCGGTCGACCAGCACCAGGTCCGCATTATTCGCTTCGGCGCAGGCCCGTATTTCCTCGGCCTTACCGGAACCTACGAAGTACTTGGGATCGGGGCGCGCACGGGTTGCGTGCAGCACCGCCACACCCACGACGCCCGCCGAGGCGGCCAGCGCCGAAAATTCGGCACTGTCCATGGGATCTACAGGATGTCCGATGCCGACGCCGACCAGAACAGCGCGCTCACCACCTCGAGGGCGTTCAAACAACTGCAGAGGGCCGCCGCCCGGTCACTCGACCGCTATTCATTCGACAATGGCCGGTTCCGTCACTTCGCCATCCTCACCGGTCGGGAGCCGCACATTGCGCGCGGGCACGACGGTCGAAATGGCATGCTTGTAGACCATCTGACTCACGCTATTCCTGAGCAGAACGACGAATTGGTCGAATGAATCGATCTGTCCTTGCAGTTTGATGCCGTTCACAAGATAAATTGAGACGGGCACGCGTTCTTTGCGCAGGGCATTTAAAAATGGATCCTGCAGAGACTGGCCACGGGCCATGTGTGAAGCTCCTTGTTTTTTAGTGTCATTTGGACTGCCGAACCACTTCCCTGCGGCACCAGGCACATACGTGTTCATGCTAGCACAGGGCATCCCGCGGCGTTACTTCGGACGAGGCCGAGAATCCGCTCTTCGACAGCGCATCCTCCATCATCCGTGCAACTTCAGGGTGCATCGAATCGAACCACTGCGCGCGCTCGCGCCGCCGCAACCAGGTCAACTGCCGTTTGGCCAGTTGCCGCGTCGCCGCAATCGCCTGTTCTATCGCCATATCCAAGGCACACTGTCCCGCTAAATGCCGCCATAACTGTCGATATCCGACCGCCCGCATCGACGGATGTTCCGCAGTGAGGTCGACTCTTTCGAAAAGCGACCGCACCTCAGCCATCAACCCGGCGTCGAGCATCGCCTCGAAACGCATTTCGATTCTGGTGTGCAAATCGCCGCGTTCAAGGGGTGCGAGCGCAAATTCTGCGACATCGACGTCGGCAAAAACCGACACTCGCCTTTGCCGCAAGGTCGTGATGGTCCGGCCGGTCAGCCGGTACACCTCGAGGGCACGCTGGATGCGCTGCGGATCGTTGATATGAATGCGCGCCGCGGACGCCGGATCCACTGATTCGAGCTCCCGGTGCAGCGCCGCCCACCCCAGGTGTGCCGCCCGGCGCTCGATGTCGGCGCGCACCTGAAGGTTGGCCTCGGGCAGTTCCGCGATGCCATGGCTCAAGGCGTGGAAGTACAGCATGGTGCCGCCCACCAGCAGCGGTTGCCGGCCTCGCCGCCAGATATCCTGCATGGCGCGCCACGCATCGCGCGTGAATTCGCCCGCGGAATAGCTCTCCGCCGGGTCGCGAATGTCCAACAGGTGGTGCGCAACCCGGGCGCGCGATGCCGAATCCGGTTTGGCGGTCCCGATGTCCATGCCGCGATACACCAGCGCCGAATCCACGCTGACAATCTCGAGCGGCAGCCTTTCGGCCAGGCGCATGGCAAGATCCGACTTACCCGACCCGGTGGGGCCCATCAACAGGATTGCCCGCCGGCGGCTTGGGCCCCCCGCGCCCATCAGCGCCCGCGCAGGAACAGCCGGTCAAGATCGCCGAGCGACAGACGCACCCAGGTCGGCCGACCGTGATTGCACTGATCGGCGCGCTCCGTGCCTTCCATGTCGCGCAACAGGGCGTTCATCTCCGGCAGCGCGAGGTTGCGCCGCGCGCGCACCGCGGCGTGGCAGGCCATGGTGGCCAGCAGGTGGTTGATCGACTCCTCGACCCGCCGCGAGGCACCTTGCTCCAACAAATCCGAGAGAACGTCGCGCACCAGGCCCGCGGCGTCGCGGCCCGCGAGCAGCGCGGGAATGGTCCGCAGCGCCAATTGATCCGGAGCGAGCCGCGACACGCCGAAGCCGAGCGCTGCAAACTCCTGCGAGTGAGCCTCGGCCGCTTCGGCTTGTGACGGAGTGACGTGAATGATCTCGGGCACCAGCAATTGCTGTCCCGCCGTCTCGCCCGCCAACAATTTCTTCATGCGCTCGTACATCACCCGCTCGTGCGCGGCGTGCATGTCCACCAACACCATGCCGTCGGCGGTTTGCGCCAGAATGTACACCCCGTGCAGCTGCGCAATGGCGTAACCCAAGGGCGCCCCGCCATTGATGGGCCGCGCGCCGCTCACGCCCTCGCCGCCGGCCGGCCCTTCCTGCACGGCGAGATCGGCGCGCTCCAGCAGGCCCCGATAGGCGTCCTGGCCCGAATGCGCCGCCCGTCCCTCCGGCAGCACGAAGCGCGCCTGGGCGGGCGCCGCCAACCCCGCGCCGAAGCGCGCACTGCCCGTGAGCCAGTCGAGAGGCGCGCTACCCGAGGACTCGGCGCTGGGGCGAGTGTCGGCGAGCACCCGCTCCAGGGTGCGAAACACGAAGTCATGAACGCGCCGCGAGTCGCGAAACCGCACCTCCAGCTTCTGTGGGTGCGCATTGACGTCCACCCAGGAGGGATCCAATTCCAAGTACAACAGGTAGGCCGGAAAACGGCCGTGAAACAGCACGTCCTGATAGCCGAGACGGGCCGCGCCGGCGAGCAGCTTGTCGCGCACGAAGCGGCCGTTGACGAAGGCGAATTGCAGGTCCGATTGACTGCGCGAAAACGTCGGCAACGCCACCCATCCCGACAGACGCAGACTCTCGAGGTCGTGCTCGAGCTCGATCACGTGGCCGGCGAAATCCTCGCCGCAGATCTTCGCCACCCGCGCCAGGCGTTCGGGCGCAGTGAGCGCCGGCGGCAGCGACCAGACCGTCCTGCCGTTATGCACCAGCGTGAACGCCACCTCGAACCGCGACAGCGCGAGGCGCTCCAGCATGCGCACGATGTGCTGGTATTCGGTGGCTTCGCTGCGCAAGAATTTGCGCCGCGCAGGCACGTTGAAAAACAGGTCGCGCACTTCGACGCTGGTTCCCGGCGGATGCGAGGCGGGCGCCGGGTCGCCCGGCACACCATCGCGGGCCTCCAGCGACCACGCATGCTCGGCGCTACTTGCGCGCGAAACCAGTGACAGCCGCGAAACCGAGGCTATGCTGGGCAGTGCCTCGCCGCGAAATCCCAGAGTGGCGACGTTTTCGAGATCATTCAACGAGGTGATTTTGCTGGTGGCGTGCCGCGCCAGTGCCAGCGCGAGCTCCACCGGCGGAATCCCGACTCCGTCGTCGCGAACGCGAATCAAGCCGCAGCCGCCGCGTTCGAGTTCCAACTCGATACGCCGTGCCCGCGCGTCGAGCGCGTTCTCCACCAACTCCTTCACTACGGAGGCCGGCCGCTCGATCACCTCGCCGGCGGCGATCTGACTGATGAGTGCATCGGATAGGAGCTGGATGGGCAAGATCGACCTCGTGTGCGTGCATTTTCGCACAGCACACGCGCCCGCGGGCGCCTAGAAACCCGAGCCGCCCGCCGCCGCTACCACGGGTCGCTGGGCTGCGCCCGACGCGAGTTGCGCAATCCGCGTGCCCGCCGGCGGATTAGCATAGAAGTAGTCGTGCACGCCCTGGTGGATGGCCGCGGCCAGCTTCGCCTGATGCGCGGTCGCGCGCAGCCGCTGCTCCTCCTGCGGATTCGAGATGTAGGCCGTCTCGACCAGCATGGAAGGAATGTCAGGGGACTTCAGCACCATGAAACGTGCCTGCTGCACCTGGGGTTTACGCACCTCGCCGACGCGATTCAGTTGCCGCAGCACGCGCTCGGCCGCCGTTTGGCTGGCGCTCAACGAGGCCGATTGCGACAGGTCGAGGAGCACCGAGGCGAGCACATCGTCCTTGTCGTCCAGCGAAACGCCGCCGATCAAGTCGGACGCATTCTCGCGCTCGGCCAACCAGCGCGAAGCTTCGTCCGTCGCACCCCGCTGCGACAGAATGTACACCGATGAGCCGTCGACCCGCCGGTCGCGAATCGAATCGGCGTGAATGGAGACGAACAGGTCCGCGGCTTGCGCGCGGGCGCGCCGCATGCGATCGCGCAGCGGGACGAAGTAGTCGCCGTTGCGGGTCAGGACGGCCTTCATCCCCGGCTCTGAATTGATTTTGAGCGCAAGTTCCCGGGCAATGGCCAGCACCACGTCTTTTTCACGCGTACCGTTCTTGCCGATGGCTCCCGGATCCTCGCCGCCGTGACCGGCGTCGACGGCGATGATGAGGTCGCGCGCATCGGGTGGCGCATGCTCCACCTTGACCGGAGTCTCGACGTTTTGACTCTGCCCTAAGTCGATGACCAATCGATACCCGTAGCGGTCGTTGGGCGCCGCCAGAAAACTCTTGGCCTGAATGGGCTTCGATAGGTCGAGCACGATGCGCAGCTCTCCGGAAGGCCGGTGCGCCATGCGCACCTGCTTGATAGCGCCGGCTCCCGCCGACGCGGTGCGCACGCCCGCGGCGAGTCTTGCGCCCGCGACGTCGATGACAACCCGATCCGGATCCTTCAGCACCTGCAAACTATGTTGAGCGCTTCCCGACAGGTCGAGCACCACGCGCGTGCTGTCGGGGCCCGCCCAGAGCCGAACGGCGCGCACATCGACCGCGTGCGCCGGCAAGGCCAGCACTGTCGCCAGCAAGACGCTCCACAGGGACCGCGACGCCCAAGAATTCATGGCGCTAAGGTAGGCCTTAGCGGATTCTTTTTCAAGTTAAATTAGAGACATAGAAACTTAAGCTAGTGTCATGTCCCAGGTTCTCGAGCCACAGGTTCCCGAGCGGCGTCTTGGCGTGCAGTTGCGCGGACCTCGCATCGCCCGCGTATTGCAGCCACAACTCCATATCCGCGGGCGGCAACGCAGCCCCGCCTTTGTCAGGCCATTCGACCAACAACAGGCAGCCCGGCGCCGCTAAATCGCGCAAGCCCAGCTCGTCGACTTCGGTCGCGGCGCGCAGGCGATAGAGGTCCACATGGACGCAGGTCAGATCGTCGAGCATGTAGGTCTCGACCAAGGTGTAAGTCGGACTGCGGACAAGCCCCGCGACCCCTAATTCCCGCAGCAAACTGCGTACGCAGGTGGTCTTTCCCGCTCCGAGTTCCCCTTGGAGGTACAGCACCGCCCCGGCGCCGCCGACTGCGGTGCCCCGGCGCAGGGCGCGAGGCATAGAGCGCGCGAGCGCTCGCCCCAGAGTTTCCGTCGCGCTGCTGCCGTCGAGGTGTAGGTTCACCGGGATACCCTACCCGAAATGCGGTCGCTCCAAGGGGCCTCAGTAGGCCGTCAACTGCATCTGCGTCTCGGGCGTGACACCAACCTCGGCAATGCCCGCAAACTGAATTGGCACGGATACATCGGCGGTGCCGGCATTCCTGATGACCGCGAAATGCAGGTGCGGCCCGGATGAGAATCCGGTGTTGCCCGAGTCGGCAATGTACTGCCCGCGCACCACATGCGCGCCGATTCGCACGCGGATCGAATCCCAGCGCAAATGGGCGTAAACGCCGATCGTCCCGTCATCGTGAAGAATCTCGATGACATTCGCCTGATCCATCATGACCGGGTCGACGGCGACGCGAAAGAAATCATGGCGGGCGTTGATCACCGTGCCCTCGCGCGCCGCATACACGGGCGTCCCGTCCGGCAGCGCGATATCCACCGCGTACTGACTGTCGGGGGTGGTATGAGTGATTCGGCTGGGGTAGGCCTGCGATATCACGTAGGTCGAACCCACATCGAAGGGCACGCGATAAGGGCGCGGCGGCTTGTGCACGGCGTCCGGCGAGCCAAGCACGGCCCTCCAGGCATACCCTAAGCCTGCTTTTGCGGCACCGGTGTCCGCCTGCACCAAGATCTCCCGGGATCCGGGCGCAACCGTCGCCCGGTAGCCGGCACCGGCGGGAATGGAGGCAATGTCCGACTGTCGGATCGACACCTCGAATGTGACGACGCAAAGGCAATTGTTGACGGCGATCAGCCGCATCGATCCGGCTTCGTCGCTGCGATCGACGGACAGGTGCAGCGCGTCGTTCTCGTGTCCCACGTTGAAGGATTCGCTGCGTGAGTCTGTCGCAGGAGCCTGATCGGTGAACACCCATTGTCCGCTGGAATCGCGATACTTGTAGGCCGTCTGAGCCGGCAGCCACCCACTTAGGGACGCAAGCACCAGCGCCATCAACGCCTGCGAGGCGGCGCGGCTCAACTTCCGCACGCCGCCGTCATCGCTTGCCGGGCTTCTTCCCGCCTCGCGTCTCCATCCTGGTCCGACAGGTATACACGGTTGCCGTCGGCATCCCGGTCGTAGAGCCGTCGCGCATCCTTGAGCGCGTAGTAGCGATTGCGTGCACTGTCGCATTGAACCTGTGCGGTGTGGTCGGCTTGCGCCTTCTTCGCGTCTTCGACCGACTTTTGTTTATTCCGCTGGATTTCCTCGGCCTTCAGGATGGCTTGCTCCTTGGCGATCCGCGCGGCCTCCGTCGGATTGGGCCCCTCGACTTTGACGTCGGATTTCTGCTCCGTTCCCGTCTCTGGGTGGTCTGAATACACCACGTGCCCTTGAGCATCGACGGATTTGTACACTTCGCCGGACCAAACCGCGCCGGCCGGCCACAGGATCAGAGCGAGCACCGCGAAAACGGCCCCGAACCGAACAGCCTCCGGCGTCATCCTAGGGATCTGCACACGGCCTCCTACCCTAGGAATCTACCGCGGCGCGGCGCGTCCCAGCGGCGATTTTCATCACAAAACGGGCAGCGCGATCCGCATCGGCCCTGTAGCCTTGATTTCATGGACCCTGTGACCTCTCCCGCCGCCGTATTCGACCCGCCGGCCCTGTTGGCCGACATGCGGCGGTGGAGCTCGGAACTCGGTTTCGCGGGACTCGGGGTCGCGCGCATCGATCTCGCCCCCGACGAGGCGCACTTTCTGGATTGGCTGCGCCAGGGCTTCGACGGCGAGATGCACTACATGTCCCGCCACGGGACCAAGCGCAGCCGGCCCGCCGCGCTCCTGCCGGGGACGGTGAGCTGCATCAGCGTGCGCATGAATTACTGGCCCGAGGATGCGGCCGATGCGCAAGCCACCCTCGCCGACCGCCGCGCGGCCTATGTTTCTCGCTACGCTCTGGGCCGCGACTATCACAAGCTCATGCGCGCGAGGCTGCAAAAGCTCTGCCACCGCATCCAGGATGCGGTGGGACCCTTCGGTCATCGGGTGTTCACCGACAGCGCGCCGGTGCTCGAGAAGGCCCTGGCGCGCAACGCCGGATTGGGCTGGATAGGCAAGCACACGAACCTCATCGATCGCGATTCCGGGTCGTACTTCTTCCTGGGCGAGATTTACCTGGATCTGAATCTGCCGGCCGATGAGCCCGCGAGCGCGCACTGTGGAAGCTGCGCCGCCTGCATGCCCGCCTGCCCGACCGGCGCCATCATCGCCCCCTATCGGCTCGATGCGAGACGCTGCATTTCCTATCTCACCATCGAATTGGCCGGATCGATTCCGCTCGAGTTTCGCCGCGCGATCGGCAACCGCATCTACGGCTGCGATGACTGTCAAATGGTCTGCCCGTGGAACAAGTTCGCGCGTCCCACCGCGGAGAAGGATTTCGCGCCGCGGCACGGCCTCGACCGCTCGCAGCTGGTCGGGCTGTTTTCGTGGAGCGAAGCGGAATTCCTGGATCGCACGCAAGGCAGCGCGATCCGCCGGATCGGCTACGAACGATGGCTGCGCAACATCGCGGTCGCCCTCGGCAATGCGCCAAGTTCGCCCGAAGTGCTCGAGGCATTGCGAAGCCGCGCGCAGCACCCGTCCACCCTGGTGCGCGAGCATGTCGAGTGGGCGCTGGCGCAGCACTCCTCGCAGGCGCAGCACTCCTCGCTAGCGTAGCACCCCTCAGTGGCGCGGCACTCCGGCCTCAATAGCGGTCGATGACTCGCGCGCGAACGTTGTCGGTCAAGCGGTGCGAGTTCAACCGTACCGCCGCCAACAGAACCAAGTCGCGCGCCCCCGGGCGAACCATCCGTAAGTCCGCGGCCTGGCGAATGGCGAAATATTCGGGTGCAAACCCGTGTGCGCGAAGCGAGTCCATCCCCTGCCGCTGCAGCGCCTCATAGTCGCGTTCGCCGGCGTCGATTCTTGACACGAACTCGCTCAAAGCGGCATACAGCCGCGGCGCGAGAGCGCGCTCGTCGGCCGTCATTTGCCGGTTGGCGGTGGCGACCGCGAGTCCGTCGCCGTCCCGCCAAACGGGGCAGCCGGCCGCACCATGGCCGCCGATTCCCTGCCGATGGGGTATATCTCCTGGAGCGGCGGGGCGAATAGCACGGAGGCGCCGATTTTCTGAACCAGCTCGCGATCCGCCTCGACCGTGGGCGGCTCGCGATCCCCCGGATCGGCGACCATGCTGACGACCACGTGATCCGCGCGCTCCTGCGCCTCGGCGACCAGGCTCATGTGTCCCTTGTGCAAGGTGCCTGCGGTCGGCACCAGCGCCACACGGGCTCCGGCCGCGCGCCACAGACGCATTCGATCCCGCACCGAGGCGCCGCGAGTGAGAAATTCCATGATTGCCCGCCTTTTCCTAGTTTGCCGGCCATTCGTCGGCAGCTTGCGCGGGACCTTTAGCCGTGGGTGCGGCGAATCTCACCCAGGCAACAAGCTGCTGCCGGCGGGATTGAAGAAATGGCGGCCGCGCCGCGTCTTGACGATTTCGGCGTAGAGCTGCTGATAGTCGCTGTCGTTGTTGACGGGATCGATGGCAGCGGAGTTCACGATCAGGAGGGCTGAGGCGTCGTAGCTGTGAAAGAATCGCGCATAGGCCTGTGTGAGCTTCTCGAGATAGCCGCGCTCCATGTGCTGCTCGTAGCGAATGCCGCGCTTGGCGATGCGATCCATGAGTACGTCGACGGGCGCCTGCAGGTACACCACGAGGTCCGGTTTGGGTGCATCGACGACCACTCTTTCGTAGACACGCTCATATAGCGCATATTCCGCATCATCCAGGGTCACTCGAGCGAACAGCCGGTCCTTCTCCAGCAGATAGTCCGCCACGCGTACGGCGCCGAACAGATCCTCCTGCCTGACGTCTTCCAATTGGCGCGACCGCTGAAAGAGAAAGAACAATTGAGTCTGGAATGCCGCGGCACGCGGATTCTTGTAGAAGCGCTCGAGAAACGGATTCTGATCCGCCTGCTCCAGCACCAACTGGCCGCCGAGGGATTGCCCGAGCCGCCGCGCGAGGCTGGTCTTGCCCACGCCGATCGGACCTTCGACGACGATGAATCGGTGCGGTGTTGCGCCTGCCATTGAACGCTCTTTTGCTACTCCAGGACGGACATTCCATCATCGCCGACCGCGCGCAACAGTTCCGATACTTTGCCGTGTCCTGGAATCTCGAGCGTGGGGGCGACGTCCGCCAGAGGATACAGCACGAAATTGCGGCTCGACACTCCGGGGTGCGGGAGCGTCAATCCGGGCTCATCGATGGTCGCGCCCAGCATCCAGATCAGATCCAGATCGATCACCCGCGGTCCCCATCGCTGCCGCCGTTCGCGGCCCATCGTCTTCTCGATCCGCAGCAAGCCTTCGAGCAACTCCCGCGCGCTGAGTTGAGTCAGCAGTCCCGCCGCCGCGTTCACGAAATCCGGTTGATCCTGGGGGCCCAAGGGCCGGGTTGCATAGAGGCGAGAGCGCCGTAGCCAGCCGGTTGCGGGCAGACTCTCGAGGCGAGCGAAACTCTCGTTCACTTGGGCCAGCGGGCGATCCAGATTGCTGCCGATCGCCACGTATGCGGGGCGCCAGATCGGAATGCTCAGACAGGCCCCTACGTGCGCGCCGCTCCGCCGCGTCTGCGGCGGCGGCGCCGGCGGCCGGGAGCCGGAGCATTGTCGCCCTCGGCGGGTGGATCGGCGGGGCGGGCCTGCACCAGTGCCACGCGCTCCTCGTGCGGCAGCACCTGAATGTCGGTCCACCACTTCGCGAGTTCAGGATCAGCCACTCCGCATTGCGCGCGCAGCAGCAGGAAGTCGTACGCCGCGCGAAAACGCGGGTGCTGCAGCAAGCTCAGGGATTTGACTCCGCTGCGGCGGTTGAAGCGGGGTTGCAGCATCAACAATTCACGCATGGGGATGGCGAAGCGCCGCGGAATCGAGACGCGCGACTGCTGCGTCCGCAGCACGCTGTCGCAGGCCTGCATGAGCTGCGCCACATCAGGTGCGGGTCCAGCCTGGCGCTCGTTGAGTTCGCGCAGCACCGCGCTCCACAGCAGCACGGCGAACAGGAAGGTGGGGGTCACCGGCTTGTCGGCCGCGATGCGCTCGTCGGTGTTGACGAGGCCGCGCTCGAGCATCTGCTCGGCGTAGGCGTACGGCGGCAATGCGAAGGCGGCGGCGGACAACGGAAACAAGTGCTCGAACAGACCGTACTGCTTCAGCAGCCGATACGATTTAGCTCCGAAACCCGAGAGGAACAATTTCAGGACCTCGTCGAACAAGCGCGCCGGCGGCACGCCGTCCAACAAGTAAGCAAGCTTGCCGATCGGCGACTCGGTCTTCGGCTCGATCGAGAAATCGAGTTTGGCCGCGAAGCGCACCGCGCGCAGCATGCGCACCGGATCCTCGCGGTAGCGAGTCTCCGGGTCGCCGATGAGCTTCAAGCGCCGCGAGCGCACATCGTTGACCCCGTCCACGAAGTCCCAGATCGAGAAGTCTTCGATGTTGTAGTAGAGGCCGTTGGCCGCGAAATCGCGGCGCCACACATCCTCTTCGATGGTGCCGTAGATGTTGTCGCGCAGGATGCGCCCCCGTTGATCGAAGGCGCGGTGCTCGGAATCGTGCACCACGGACGGCTCGGCCGGGACGGCCTCGCCCGCGCCGCTATCCGCGCCGGCTTCAACGTCCGCGTCGGGATCGGCCTCTTCCGCGTCCTCCCGCTCCGGCGCCGCCGCCGCCCGAAAGGTCGCCACCTCGATGATCTCTTGGCCGAAATGCACATGTGCCAGGCGAAAGCGCCGGCCGATGAGGCGGCAATTGCGAAACAAGTGCCTCACTTCCTCCGGCAGGGCATTGGTGGCCACGTCGAAGTCTTTGGGGGTGATGCCGAGGAGCAGATCGCGCACGGCTCCGCCTACCAGAAATGCCTGATATCCCGCGTCCCTGAGGCGGTAGAGGACCTTCAGGGCGTTCGGCGATATCGCCGAACGCGAAATCGAATGCTCGGCACGAGGAACGATGAGGGGGGAAAATGGCGTCGACGATGCGTTCAAAAAGAGGGGTTCCGCTTGAGTCCAAAAAATTGGCCCGTATACTACCAGCCCTCTTGGGGTCAGGCGCCCAGAACCGCAAACATCGCTCCCTTCGTCTAGAGGCCTAGGACATTGCCCTCTCAAGGCAAGTACACCGGTTCGAATCCGGTAGGGAGCGCCATTTTGCGGCCGGGAGCGCCACTAAACCACGCCGTTAAATCAATGAGTTACACCAGTCTCATAGGAGATCGCATGCTCAATTTGACTCGCGCAGCTTGGCTGCTCGCCGCCATCACCATTGCCGCCCCGGCGTTCGCCGATGAGGGAATGTGGACCTACGACAACTTTCCCACCGCGAAAATGAAAGCGAAGTACGGCTGGGCTCCGGACGCCGCATGGCTCGAGCACGCGCGCCTCGCCAGCATCCGGCTCACTCTCGGCTGCTCGGCCAGCCTCGTGTCCGCCGACGGCCTGGTGATGACGAACCATCACTGCGCACGCGAGTGCGTGAGCCAGCTGGCGGATGCCAAGCACGACTACATCGCCAACGGCTTCTATGCGGCAACGCCTGCGGAAGAGAAGAAATGCCCCGCGATGGAAGCGAATCAGCTCGTCAAAATCACCGATGTGACCAAACAGGTCGAGGCGGCCACCGCGGGCAAGTCCGACCGCGCATTTCACGAGGCCGAACGCGCCGCCAAAGCGCAGATCGAAAGCGCCTGCGGCACGGCGTCCGACGTGCGCTGTCAAGTCGTGACCCTGTACGAGGGCGGCGTCTACGATCTGTACAAATACAAGCGCTACCAGGATTTGCGCGTGGTGTTCGCGCCGGAGGAGAGCGTGGCGTTCTTCGGCGGCGATCCGGACAACTTCACTTTTCCCCGCTACGACCTCGACACGGCCTTCGTGCGCATTTACGACAACGGCAAGCCGCTGCACACGGACAGCTTTCTGAGATTTGCCGTCAAGGGCGTCAAGGAGGGCGACATCGCGCTCACCAGCGGCAATCCCGGCTCCACGCAGCGCGATGACACGCTGGCGCAGATTGAGTTTCAGCGCGACGCCGCACAGCCGTTCATCCTGGGACTGTTTTCCGAAATGCGCGGCGTGTTGAACGAATACGGCACCAAGGGGCCGGAACAGGCGCGCACCTCGAAGACCCTGCTGTTCGACATCGAGAACTCGCTGAAGGCCACCAAGGGCCTGCAACTCGCGCTGGTGGAGGGAACGCTGGTCGCCGACAAGGCGCGCACGGAGAGTGAATTTCGCAAGCGCATCGCGGCCGATCCCAAGCTCGCGGCAACTTACGGCGGAGCGTGGCCGGCAGTCGCGGCGGCGGTGGCGCACCAAAAGAATATCTTCGTGCGCGACGCGCTCCTGGAACGCTTCCCGCCGTTCCTTTCTCCGTTGCTGGGTCACGCCATGGCCCTGGACCGCTACGCGGCCGAAGCCGGCAAGCCGGACGGACAGCGGTTGGAGGAATACACTGACGCGAACTTCCCGGCGCTGCGGCAGGAAATCGTATCGCCCGCGCCGATTCATACCGAGCTCGAGAAGACCATGCTGGCTTGGTGGCTCACCAAGGTGCGCGAATACCTGGGCACCGGCGATGCCGATGTGCGGACACTGCTCGGCAAGCGCAGCCCTGAAGAGATCGCGAATTCAATCGTCGCGGGCACCAAGCTCAATCAGGCGGCGCTGCGGACTCGACTGCTGGCGGGCGGCCCGGCCGCGATCAATGCGTATCACGATCCGCTCATGGATTTCGCGCGCATCCTCGACGCCCCCGCGCGCGCGGTCCGCACCGACAACGACGACAATGTGAAGGCGGTGATCACCAAGAACTCCGCTCTGATCGCCCGGGCGCGATTCGCGCTCGAGGGAACGGGCGCCTACCCGGATGCAACCTTCACGTTGCGGCTGTCCTACGGCGCAGTGGCGGGCTACCCGGAAAATGGGCACACCATCGCGCCGACCACGAATTTCGCCGGCGCCTACGCGCACGCCACGGGACGCGACCCCTTCATGCTGCCGCCGCGATGGATCTCGGCTGAAAAATCGGTCGATCCGAATGCGCAGCTGAATTTCGTCTCGACCAACGACATCATCGGCGGCAATTCAGGCTCGCCCGTGATCGGGCGCAACGGCGAGGTGATCGGTCTGATTTTCGACGGGAACATCCATTCGCTCGGCGGAGATTTCGGTTACGACGGCAGCGTGAACCGCGCCGTGTCGGTGGACGTCACCGGCATCACCGAAGCGCTCAAGAAAATCTATCACGCCGACCGCTTGGTGCAGGAGCTGACGCACTAGCGCCCGGCGGCCCGCGCCGACGCTCGAGTTCAATCAGAGCGCGGCGCGGCCTGCCGGTTTATTCCAACAACGGATGCCCTTTCGGCAGTTGATGCGCATACCAGGTGGCGAGGCGATGTCGAATCGTCTTCTCGCTCACCTGCTCCTCCGGCATCGGCGCAATGACCTTGTCGTGCACTAACAGGCGATAGACGTACAGAGCCTTGTCGCTGGCCGAATCGGTCGCCTCGAACTCGACGGCGCCCCGGCCTTCGGCGTATTGAACGCCCGCGATCAGGGCCGCTTTGAACAACTCCCCTTCGTGTTTGAGTTTCTTCATACGCCGCCCCTCGCCGAAGCCATTTGCCGCAGTGTAGCGCGAGTTTATGTCACCTCCGTCGGCATTTGGCGACGCCATCCTGTGTCAACGCGCGCGGCAATGACCCGTTGGTGCTGGCAACAGAGGCGCAAAGACGACTCTACGCGCCGTCCGGGATTTGAAAAATTTATAGTTAAATCGAGGAGAGCGAACATGGTCCCCACTACAACTCGACTATTGTCGGTCGGCCTCGTTGCCGCACTGCTCGCCGCCTGCGGCGGCGGCGGCGGCAGCAGCGGCTCGACCCCCACCATGCCGGAAGCCCAAACCGGCAATGTCGCGATGATGATCAGCGACGCGTCCACCGAAGACTGGGCGACGATCGGCGTCAAGGTGCAATCCATCGCCCTGGTACCGCAGGGCGGCGGCACCAACGTCACGGTGTACACGGCGCCTGCAACGGTGCCGGTGATCAACCTGGCGCAGCTGGATCAGATAGCCGAAATTCTCGGCAACACCAGCGTGCCGGTCGGCACCTACACCGCGGCCGTGCTCACCATCAGCGCCAATCCCGGCGATGTGCTGCTGACGGTCGCGGCCAATCCGGAAGCGGGCTTCATCGAAGCGGCGGGAACGACCATTCCCACCAGTCGGATTCAAATTCAACACACACAGGGCACGGCGCCGAATCTCACGACAGCGGTGAATGTGAACTTCGTGTCGCCGCTGGTGGTCACCGCCAATCAGAACAACGCGCTCGACCTGGAGTTCGATCTGTCGCATCCGGCATTCCTGGTCGGCCACGTCCCTCCGGGCGCGGGCAACACGTTGTGGGCGGTGAACTTCGAGGGACCGGTGCGTCATAGGCCGCTGCACGACCTCGCTTGGCTGGTGTTGCGCCATTTGTATGGCGACGTGGCCTCCGTCGCGTCCGACAACGGCTCCATCATGGTCACCAAGGAGTTCCCCACGGAACCCCCGGTGAATCCGGAGACCGCAATCACCACGACGCAATCGCTGCAAATCCTGGTCGACTCGACCAACGGGACGATCTTCTACGACGTGGATGCGAAGACGCGCACGGTCATCAAGGACTTCTCCGCGGAGGCGATGTCTCTGCCGGGCGAGCAGGTGCGCATCGCGGCGCGCTACCAGGAGGACGGCACGCTGGTCGCCACCCGCATCTGGGCGAGCAGCCAGTTCAACAATGTGTGGGTGAGCCCCGAGGGCCACGTACTTCACGTCGATGCCGTCAATGACATCGTCACCGTGGAGAGCGAGACGGGCGTCGGCATCCCCCTGACCGTCAATGCCGATACGCAGTTCTTCTTCCGAGAACCGCAGAATCCGCCGGTCGATTCCACACCCATCGCCACCGGCACGGCGTTCCTGACCAACCAAGATCTGGTGCGCGGTTTCAAGGTGCACGCCAGCGTGGTCGATCCGCTCGCGGTCCCGTTGGTCGCGCAGACCATCGACATCGAGACGGCGGCGTATGACGGCAAGATCTCCGCGCCCAACATGACCGGCTTCACGTTCACTCGCCTGTTCGCAATGGCGTCGGACGACTACGTGTACACGCTCGACTACATTGCCGGCGCGAGCGCCAATGGAACCGACGACAGCGGCAATCCCATCACCGGGTTCAAGTTCTGGAACTTCGCCTATCCGACCCTGGTGACCAGCGGCGCCAACGTCATCACGAGTTTCATCGCCGCCACCGACGGCAGCGTCAACTTCGGCGGTACGGTGGGAGCGGCGCCAACGCGCGGCACCGGCTACGCGACCTGGAATGACCCGGCGAACCCGAACGGCTGGGCCGCCACCGCCGCGATACTCACGCCCTCGACGCTGCCGCTCGGAGCAGTAGTCACCGGGCTCGTGAACAATGCATTCACGATGACGGTCGTCGGCGGCGCGAACGCGGCGACGGTGGATGTGAGTACCGCCACCGGCTCCGCGACTCTGGTGTACCAGGTCGATTGCACCAACGGCATCGTAACCGTCAGCGCCATCGACATCACCACGGCCAGCGGACTCGCGGCGCTGACCGGCGGGCTCAGCGCCGGCGCGCCGGTGAAGGTGTACGGTGTGCCCCAGGCGAACGGAACGCTCCAGGCCTACGTGCTCACCTACTTCACGGGACAAGCGCCCGCCCAGTAGTACTCGTTAGAATCCTGCAGAGGTTTGCTCACGCCGTGCGGCCCGCAAAGGCCGCACGGCGTCGGGCGTTACAGGGCCCGGCTCACCACAGTATCTGCAGCAGTGCCTTACCGCCGGTGAGCAGCGCGAGCAGCATCAAGAGACGCAGCACCCAACGGCGAAAGTTCGCGACATCCGCCTTCACGAAGCCGCGATTGCCCAGCCAGACGCCGGCCACCAACGCCGGCATGAAGAGGACGGCGTGCCAGACCGACGCCGCGCCGAGCAGGCCGTTCCAGTCCTGCCACACGAGGCCGGTCGCGTCGGTGATCAAGAAGAACGCGATCATCGAAGCGCGCCCCGCCGCGGCTCCCGCGGGAGAACTAAAAAAGAACAGCACGACCGGCGGGCCGCTCATCCCGAAACCGCCGCCGCACAGACCCGACGCCGTGCCCGTCGCGAAAGTGGCCGCAGGACCCGGCAGGGATTTCAGCGCATAGCCGCGCGCGAGGAGCAACGCGGCGGCGAGCACGAACACCGCCAGCGCCAGGGTCAAGGGTGCGGCCGGCGCATGGGCGAGCGCATAGACGCCGAAGGGCGTGCCGACGAGGCAGCCGATGGTGAGCCACAGCAGTGCCCGCCAATGAATGTCGCGCCACACGCCGGGCAGCAGGTGCAAGCCGGCCGCAATGTCCATGATGAAGATCGACGGAACGATCTGCGTCGGCGGCAGAACCAGCGACAGCGGAACGATGGCAAACATGGCGAAGCCGAACCCGCCGTATCCGCGCACCACCGCAGCGCCGAACACACAGGCAAACGCATACACGAGGGTCAGCCACTGCACGATTAACGCTCCGGCGCACCCGGCTCGGCCGAGGTCTGCACCCCCACGCCGTATCGATAGACATTCTGGCCGCCACGGTAGCCGGTCACAATGAGCGCTGAGAGTGCGGCCAAGAGCACGATCATCAACATCCACGAGGGACGCGACTCCTGAGCGTTGCCGGCGCCCCGCCAAACGGCGAGCAGCACCAGACTCAAGGTGGTGAACATGGCCCATCGCACATGCAGGGAAATGGCGTGGTGTGCGGCCGGGCTCACCTGCAAGTGCATCGCGGCCGCGATCCCGGTGCCGATCGCAAACAGGGCCGCGAGCGCGCCGAGACAAAGATTCCAGGTACCCACGATGGCGAGAGTTGCAGCAAGCCGCTCCGGGCGCAGCAGGCGCGCCGCCAGCAGCAGCAGCACCGCGGTGCTCACCAGTGCCAGGGGGAAATGCACCACGATGGGGTGCCAGCCCGGAATCAGGCTCACGGCCCGCTCGCGCCGCCCGCGCCCTCCCGCAAGCGGCCGCGCCACCAGGCGATGGTATCGTCCAAGCCTGCGTCCAAGGTAAAGCGCGGGCGCCACTGCGCCTCGTCGCGCAGGCGGCGTATCCGCGGCACCAGGACCGGGGGCTCCGTCGCGGACGTCGGCCGGGCGCCGAGGCGCACGAGCTCCGGCCGGCCGATGCGACGTCCGATGCGCCCGGTGAGATCGGCCAGGGCGATGCGCTCGTCGGATCCGATGTTCACGGGACCTTCGAGCCCGCTGTCCAGCACCGCCGCGAATGCCGCCCCGACGTCGGCCACGTGAAGAAAACTGCGAATCTGCGTTCCCGGCGAGCACGGTGCTTCGCGATCCTGCAGCAGATGACGGATCACGGACGGCACCAGCCTGTCCGGGTGCTCGTAGGGACCGAATTGAAAAAAGATGCGCCCCCAGGCCGTCGATACGTGCTCGCGGCGCCCGAAATCAGCGAGTGTCCTTTGCAGGGCGATCTTGCAGGCGGCGTACGGACTCAACGAGGCGGAGCTGTCGTCGGCCAGCGGGCTCTGCAGTTCGTCGCACTCCGCCGCCCGCGACCAGTCGTATTCCGCGCAGGTTCCGGCCATCATGACGCGGCGGCCGCCGCGCGCATGGAAGGAGCGCAACAAAGCCTCGCTGGCTTTCGCCCATCGAAAATTCTCCGGGCTGCTCCAATACAGGCCGGGGGTGGCGATCCAGGCGAAATGCAGCAGGTGCGTCGGATTCACCTCATCCACCAATTCAACGGCGCGCCTGTCGTTCAGCAGATCGGCGATATGAATCGTGGCCCCGCCGAGTTCCGCCGGAACGTCGCGGTCCGCTTTCCCGGAGAGCACGGCGTGAACTTCATAGCCCCGCGCGAGCAGCGCGGGAACGCTCCAGCGGCCGATGAAGCCGCCCGCTCCGCTCACGAGCACACGCCTGTCCCCCATCACCCGCGGCCGCGCGCATCGAGCAGCGGATAGGACGCGTCGCGCGCCGAGATCACCGTCGGCGCCATCGGCCACTCGATGGCGAATGCCGGATCGTTCCAGCGAAACCCGCGGCCGAGCTCCGGCGAATGCGCCACCGAGATCATGTAGTACACCTCGGTGTCCGCGCTCAAGCTCATGAAACCATGGGCGAATCCCGGCGGTATGAACAGCGAACGGCGATTGGCGGCGCTCAATTCCGCCGCGAACCAGCGCCGGTAAGTCGGCGACGAGGGGCGAACGTCGACGATGACGTCGAAGACCGCACCGGCCGTGCAGCGCACCAGCTTGTGCTCCTCGCGGGGCGCAGCCTGGTAGTGCATGCCGCGCAAGGTGCCCGGGCGCGCGTTGTAGGAGACGCTGCACTGACGCAGTTCGGGCCCGAGCCCGCGCGCCGCAAACTCCTCGGCGCAGTAGGATCGGGCGAAGAATCCTCGCTCATCCGCCAGAAGCTCCATCTCGACCGTATAGGCGCCCGCGAGCGGCGATTCATTGAAGATCATGGATCCGCACCATCGGCACCGGAGTGACGAACCGGCCGCCCCATTCTTCGATCTCGCGCAGCTGGCGGCGGATCTCTTGCTGCAGGTTCCACGGCAGAATCAATACGTAATCCGGTTTCGACCGCAGCAGCGCCTCCGGGGAGACCACGGGAATGTGTGTGCCCGGCAGGAATTTCGACTGCTTGTGCGGATTGCGGTCGGCCACTTGGGCGATGTCGGCCGGCGTCACTGCACAGAAATTCAAAAGGGTGTTGCCCTTGGCCGCCGCACCGTACGCCGCCACCGTCCTGCCCTCGCGCTTGGCGTCGTCGAGAAAAGCCCGCAGCGACCGCCGGCAGTTCTCGACACGCTCGGCGAAGCGCAGATAAGTGGACAGGTCCTGAAGGCCGGCCGTCTTCTCCTGCGCGCGCAACTCGAGCAGCGGCGCGCTGTCGCTCAAATCCGCGCGATTCGAGTGCACAGCGAAGATTCGCAGCGATCCGCCGTGCGTCGACAACCGCTCGACGTCGTAAACCTTGAGACCATGGCGGCCGAACACCTGCTCGATGGCATAGAGAGAGAAATAGGAATAATGCTCGTGATAGATGGTATCGAACTCCACCTGTTCGATCAGCTCGAGCAGATGGGGGAACTCGATCGTCGCCGTGCCGCGGGATTTGAGCAGCCGCGCAATGCCGGCGACGAAGTCGTTGAGATCGGGAACGTGCGCCAGCACATTGTTGGCAACGATCAAATCCGCTTGGCCAGGGCCCTGCCCGGCCAGATCCCTGGCCAGGCTCTCGCCGAAGAATTTCACGAGCGTGGGCACGCCGATTTTCTCGGCCGCGGCGGCCACGGTTCCCGACGGGTCGATGCCAAGGACCGGCACGCCCATCTCGATGAAATTCCTGAGCAGGTAGCCGTCGTTGCTCGCGAGCTCGACGACCAGGCTGTCCGAGTCGAGCGCGAATCTGCGGCGCGCCATGCCGCAGTACTCCCTGGCATGCTTCAGCCACTCATCCGCGTAGGACGAGAAATACACGTAGTCGGCGAACAGTTCCTGCGGTGCGACGTCGTAGTCCAGCTGCACCAGCTTGCACGCCTCGCAGACCTTGGCCCGCAGCGGATAGCGCTTCTCCTCGCGCGCCGAATCCAAGGATGCGATGAAGGCGTTGGACGCGGGCTGCAACCCCAAGTCGGCCATGGTCACGGTCAAACGGCCGCCGCAGGCGCGGCAGCCGGTTACCGTTCCCATAGCTTCCACGGCGCCGAGCCGCTTTCCCAGAGCGCGTTGAGGTGCAGCTTGTCGCGCAGAGTATCCATCGGCTGCCAAAAGCCGCGGTGCACCCACGCGGCCAATTGACCGTCGGCGGCCAGGCTTTCCATGGGCTCCTTTTCCCAGATCGTTTCGTGCCCGTCGATCAGTTCGAGCACGCTGGGGTCCAATACGAAGAAACCGCCGTTGATCAGCCCGCCCTCGGCCGAGGGTTTCTCCTCGAACGAAACCACCTTCGACCCTTGCGTGACGATGCGGCCGAAGCGCGCCGGCGGACGCACGCAGGCCACGGTGGCCTTGCGGCCGTGTTCGGCGTGAAAGGCGAGTTCCGCAGCGATATCGATGTTGGCGAGGCCGTCGCCGTAGGTCATGCAAAACGGCTCCCCGGCATTCAGGTATTTGTGCACCTGCAGGAGCCGGCCGCCGGTCTTGCTCTCCTCGCCCGTGTCGACCAGGGTGACCTTCCAGGGCTCGCTGCGGCAATCGTGGTATTGGACGCGGTTCTCGGTCATGTCGAAGGTGACATCCGCTTGATGCAAGAAGTAGTTCGCGAAGTACTCCTTGATCATGTAGCCCTTGTACCCCAGGCAGACGATGAACTCCGTCACTCCGAATGAGGCGTACAGCTTCATGATGTGCCAGAGGATGGGCTGCGCACCGATTTCCACCATGGGCTTGGGGCGCGTGCTCGACTCCTCGGCGATGCGCGTGCCCTTGCCGCCGGCCAGAATCACGCACTTCATGCGGAGCGCCTCATCAGTTCGCCATACCGTGCAATCTGCTCCTCGGAAAATGCGCACATGTTCTTCCCCGCCGTATGAGCCAAGTACCAGTCCGCGGTCCACGACAGCGACTTGCGGATGTCGAGTCTGGGATGCCAGTCGAGCGTGCGTCCGGCCAGCGCCGACGACAGCGTCAGCGCCTGCGCCTCGGCAGGCTGCGGGGCCGGATCGCGCACCCATCCCGGCCTGCCCGAAAATCGCGCCCCGAACGTGTCCACCACCTCGTGCACCGTGCAGAAGGATGCCGGGTCCGGGCCGAAATTGACAGCGCGCGGCGTCCCACGCGGGGCTTTGACCAGCGCTTCGGCCAGGGCCAGATAACCCGACAAGGGTTCGAGCACGTGCTGCCAGGGCCGCACCGCATCGGGGTAGCGCAGGTTGACGGTCTTGCCGGATTGAAGCGCCCGGACGCAGTCCGGAATGAGGCGGTCCTCCGACCAATCGCCGCCGCCGATGACATTGCCGGCCCGGGCGGTGGCTATCGGCGGACCGCCGCCATAGAAGCTTTCGCGAAAGCTCGCGGTCAGCAACTCCGTGCAGGCCTTGCTGTTGCTGTAAGGATCGTGGCCGCCGAGCCGATCGTTCTCTTCGAACGCGCGTCCCTCGCCGTGGTTCTCGTACACCTTGTCGCTGGTGACGATGACCACGCACTCGAGGTGCGGCAGAGATCGGCACGCCTGCAGCAATGCGGCGGTACCCATGACATTGGTGGCGTAGGTCGCGAGGGGGTCGCGATAAGACTCCCGCACCAGAGCCTGCGCCGCCATGTGAATCACGATCTGTGGGTCGGCCCGCGCGACGGTCTCGCCGACGAGTTCGGCATCGCGGATGTCGGCGAGCACCGAGCGCCCTCCTTCCGCATCCTGCGGGCCGGCGCCGAGGATGCTCCAGAGATTGGGTTCGGTCGCGGGCGGCAATGCAAGGCCGGTGACGCGGGCGCCCAAGCGCCGCAGCCACAAACTCATCCACGCACCCTTGAAACCGGTGTGCCCGGTGAGAAGAACCCGCCGGCCGCGCCAAAACTCCATCGCTATCTCCCGTTCTGCCAGTAGGATTTGAGAATCCGCAAGGTGGGCGTGACTTGCCGAATTCCCAAGGCATCCCCGAGCCGGACCTGAAAGTTCAGGAATCGGCGCAATCCTCGAACCAGCAGAAATACATCTCTGTACTGAGCGCGGCCTTGCGTGGCGTACGCGATCTTCAAGGCGTCGCATGCGAGGGCCAGGGGCAGCTTGTAGATCCGCGAGCGCGCCACGAACGGATCGTGTACCCGCGCCGCGAAGCTGCCATCCGTCATCAGCAGCCACGTCGCCACTCTTTCCATGACGAATATCTTCATCTGAACGTTCAAGGCGCCTCGATACGGCGCCGGCGCGCGCAACGCTCCGCCGAGCGGATCCTCCGGCGCTTCCGCGATCGCGAACAGCCGCTCGTTGATCGCAAGCCACGCTCTCCAATAGCGCGGCTTGGCGATGAAATAATTCGAATGCACCGTGTTCCGTGAATCCGACACGAGCGCGTCCAGATCGCAGGCCAAGCCGAGACGCTCGAACAGCCGCCGGGCCACCTGCTTGAGCCCCGGGTGTTCGGCGTCGCCGTGCTCGAATACGTTGAGAAAGAACGCGCTGTTGTGAATGCTGGGGCTGAACAGAACGACGTCGGCCGCGCCGCCGCCCGAGAGAATGAATTCGCGCACCGCCGCCGAGCTCAATCCGGTCTTGAGCCGGAACTTCGGCGACAGAAAACCGTAGTAGGCATCCTCATCCAGCGCTTCGCCGCGCAGAAACTCTCTGATGGGCCAGTACTCGAACCAATCGGGACGCGGATTCGAGGAGTTGTCCAACACGCCGAAACCCGGATCCAGCTCCTCGCGCCGGGTGTAATGATTCAGAATCTGAAAGATGTGCATGGCCTGCATGGCGCGAAGGATACCGGCTTCCGCGCCGCATTCACACTGCGGCGAGGCGCTCCAGCAATGCCAGATATCGCTCTCGATACGTGCGCATCGAGTAGCGCGACTCGACGTGCGCGCGCCCGGCGGCGCCGAAGCGCGCACGCAGCTGCGGAGAGATGATCAACGATTCCAAGTTGCGCTCCCACTCCTCGGCGCTGCGCGCATGAAAGCCGTTGACGCCGTCGATGACCGCCTCGGTATTGGCGCCCACCGGCGACGCCACGCAGGGCAGCGCGGCGGCCATGTACTGCAGCAGTTTGAATGCGCACTTGCCGCGCGACCACGCATCGTCGGTCAGCGGCATGACGCCGATGTGCGCCTCGGCCAGCGACTTCGCCTCGGTCGCCGAGCTCCACGCGACGCATTCGACGTTGACCTCGGGCCAGACCGGAAAGCGCGAACAGATGACCCGCATCTTGAGCGTCGGGTGCCGAATCGTCAGACGCGCAAGCGCGGGCCGGATCATCTCCAGATAAATGAGGTTCTCGGGACTGCCGATCCATGCGATGGTCGGCGGGTCGTCCGCCGCCGTCGTCGGCCGGTAGGCCGCGGTGTCGATCGAGGTGGGCAGCACGGTCACGGCGTGCGCCGAGGCGCGCGCCACGCCGGCGAGAACGTCGTTGCCGGCAGCCACTTCGTCCACCCAGCGGCAGGTCGCCGCGAATTTCCGCTTGCGCCACGGCGACTCGTCGGGTGCGTCGCCCAGCCGCCGCGGCTTGCGCACGTAGATCGCGTCGTCGACGTCGAATACTCTGCGCCGCGCAAAGGCTGCGAACAGACGTGCCTCGAGCGCGCTCAACTTGATCTGGTGCAGCACCACCACGTCCGCCGCGCGCAGCAGCGAGCGGCGCTCCCAGGTTCGAAGACCGTAGCGGCCGCCGGGAAAGCGCTCCGCGCGCACCTGCCAACCCGCCGCCTCGAGTGTGGGGATGAGACTGCGCATGCGATGCCGGAATGACGGCTGTTCGAGGTCGTAGCCCAGCAACACCGCGTTCGGCACGTTACGCCTCCGCCGCGACCGGCGCGCGCTCGATGAGGCCGGCGAGCGCCTGCAATGCAAGCTCGATGCCGTCGGCGAGCTCGAGGCCGGCCGCGCGGCCGGCGAGCGCGGCGCGCTGCGAATCGTCGCGCAGCAGCCGGGCGGCCGCTTGCACGATGCTCGCTGAATCTAGAGTTGCGGCGAACGCCACGCCGGCGGCGGCGCAGCGCCGCGTGCGCTCAGCCTGATCCTTCGCAATGGGGACGGCCACGCAGGCGGTGCCGCAGGCGATGGCCTGCAGCAGTGTGGAGCCGCCGTTGGCGACGATCAGCCGCGCGGCGCGCATGAGCTCCGCCAACTCGTCCTGCGGCAGCGCTCCGAGACGATGCAAATTGGGTTCCCGGACAGCATCGGCGCCGGCGTCCGCGCCCGTGCCGGCGGGACCCACGTACACCGTGGGCGTGCCTCCCGCGGCAATCGCGCGCGCCGCCTTCATGAACTGATCCGCCGCATCATCCACGCCGGGATGACCGGTGCCGCCGCCCGGAACGACCAATACGAATGTGCCGGCTTCGCAGCCGGCGCGCGCCAGGATGGCAGCGCGCTGCGACGGATCGGCGCGCGCCAGGATCACGTCGAGAAAGCGCACGATGGGCCGCCCGAGGATCTTCAGCTTGAGCGATTCGACCACCCTCAAGCGGCCGGCGATGAATTCCGGGTATGCGATCCAATGTTCGTCGAGCAGGCGCATCCAGCGCCAGCGAAAGGCCTTGCGCCTTTGGCGCCTGCGCGCGCTGATGTAGATGACATGCGCTCCCAATCGCCGCGCCGCTCGCAGCTGCGCCGTGCGCCCCGCGTTGTCGAACACGACGACGTCGGGCCGCCATGTTTCGAGCAGCTCGATGACGCCCGAAGAGTGGAAGGTCGGCGACGAGGGGAACAAGGTCGCGGGAAACGGCGCGCCGGCGGCATAGGGAGCCTTGCTGCTCAGGGCGAAATGAATGGCGGCGCGCGGCCAGCGCCGGCTTGCGGCCCGCGCGATCGCGAGCGAGCGGGCGTATTCGCCCATGCCGTAAGTTCCCGACACAGGCACGAATAAAATCCGCGGCGCCGAATTATCCAAAGGCGGTAAACCAGCGATCCAGGACCAACAAGGACCAGGCTCTGCGAAACTCCGGCCCGACCGCACGCTGCAGAACGCCGCGATCCATCAATCGTCCTACCGCGTCGCGCAGCAGCTGCGGATGGCGCCGCAGCCATCGATGCACCGGAAGTCCGAATCCGGATTTCGGCTGGTTCAAGTGGCCGGGCGGCAACCGCGGCTCCATCAGCTCCCTGACCAGCAGCTTGCCGCGGCGGCGGCGCGGATCGACCAGCAACTCGGGATCCACGCTCAACATGTACTCCACCAACCGATGATCGAGCAGCGGCGGCCGCACCTCGAGCGAGTGCGCCATGCTGGTTCGATCCACCTTGGTGAGCAGGCCTTCGGCCAGATCGGTGTTCAGATCGAGCCAGCGCAACTGGGCGAGCGGACTCAGGTTCTCGCGCCAATACTGCCGGTAGAACCACAGGTAATCGTACTCCGGCTCCCGCCAGTTCGCGGTCAGCAGCGAGTCGATCTGCTGCGCCGTCATGCCTCCGAGCGCCGCGGCATAGGCGGACAGACCCACGTAGGCGCGGCGCTGCATCGATGAGCCGAGGCGCGACAGCGGCGGCAGGCGTTCGGCCAGGAAACGGTTGAAAAAGCTCGAGCGCGCGCCGATTCGCGACCAGTAACGCGGGTAGCCGCAAAAAATCTCATCTCCGCCCTCGCCGCTCAAAGCCACCGTCACTTCGCGGCGCGCCAATCGCGCGATCAGAAAATTCGACCAGGCAGCGCTGTCGGCAAACGGCTCGTCGAATAGCGCGGGAATCTCATCCAGCGCTTCCGCGAAATCCGCCAGCGGCGCCGTCATTTCCAGATGCACGGTGTGCAAGTGCTCCGCCGCCCTGCGCGCCGCCGCCGCCTCCGAGCGCTCGCTCAGGTCGAAATCCAGGGTATAGGTTCGCGGCGCGTCGAGGTAAGAGGCGGTGAGCGCCGAATCGATGCCGCCGCTCAAGAAAACCCCCACCGGCACATCCGACAGCGTATGCGCCGGCACCACCTCGCGCAGCAGTTCATCGAGTTCGCCGACCGCGGCGCCGGCGCCGCGTGCGACGATGGCGGTCGACGGATTCCAGTAGCGCTCGATGCGGATGCGGCCCTCGGCCCAGGTGAGCGTGTGTCCGGCCGGCAATTTCGCAATGCCGCGGTAGATGGTCTTCGGTGCGGGGATGTAGCCGTGGAACAGATAATCGCGCAGCGCGCTGCGGTCGATCTCGGGCTTGCCCAAAACCAGCAACGCCTTGAGCTCCGAGGCGAACGCGATGCCGTCGGGCAGCAGTTGGTAGTACAGGGGTTTCAACCCCAAGCGATCGCGCGCGAGCAACAGACGCTGCTCGCGCCGGTCCCAGGCGGCGAATGCGAACATACCGGCCAATCGGTCGAGGCAGGCGCTGCCATGCTTTGCCAGAAGATGGATCAGCACCTCGGTATCGCCGCTCGAGCGCCAGGGACCCGGGAGCGACGCGCGCAATTGCGGGAAGTTGTAAATCTCTCCGTTGTACGTGAGGACCTGGGAATCGAACTCCATCGGCTGGTGGCCGCCGTCGGACAAATCGAGAATGGCGAGCCGGCGATGAGCCAGGGCGACTCCCGGTTCACCCCACACCCCCTCGCCGTCGGGACCGCGATGCCGCAGGCGCCGCGCCATGCCGCCGGCGATCTCGATGGTCGCCCGCGAACTGATGATTCCCGCTATGCCGCACATGTTCGGTAGTCTAGCGCGGCCGTGCGGCGAAGTACCGCCCATGACTAGCCATCGGCCGAAGGTTCGTTTAGGGTGCATACTGGAGCTCGAGACATGGCAACACCCGCCGATCAACGACTGCTGGAACTACTGGACAAATGGCAAAAGAGCCTCGAGCTGCATGCCAAGTATTCCTCCCTCGATGACGACAGCTACTGGAGGATCCAGCCGTGGGTGGAGCATCAGCGGCCGAGCCGCTGGATCATCGACGTAGCAATGCAAAAGACCCTCGCCCTGCGAACCCAAATCGAGGAACGCGTGAAAATGGGGGACGCAAGGTATTCGGATTCGTTGGAACTGATGATCTTCCTCGCGAACCTCGTGGGATCCGAGCACATCGAGCGCTTCATTCCCGTGGCCGACGCGCAAAACGAGCGTCCTTTGACCGCGGCGCCGTCGGCGTCGGACGCCCCGGCCCCGGCTACCGGGACGACGACCACCGTCGCGGTGGCGGCCATGGCCACGGGTACCGGGGCGACGGCGACCCGGGAAATGCCGAAATTTCTTGCCCCGAAACGAGCCCCGCCTCCCTCCGGCACGGCACAGGTCGCCCGTACGGAACGCAAGCCGGCTGCGCCGGCCAAACCGGCAGCGAGGCCCCCGGCCAAGCAGCCGGCCCGGATGGGAGCCGCTGCCAAGCCCTCGCGGGCGGCGAAGACCCCAACCGGCGGCCCCGAGGGACCCTCGGAAACCGCACGCGAGCAGGTCATCGCCGACGCCGCTCGGTTGGTTCAATGGGGACGCAAGTGGTACGAATTGCCCGAACTCATCGCGCGTATGGCGGATCGGCCGTCGCTGCCCGAAGTACGCCGTATACTGAAGGAAAATAAATCGGCCATCGATGCGAAGGCCGGAGCGTCCAACCGGTAGCGCTCGACGGATCCGCGAGAGATCGCGCAGAAATTTTGAACCTCCACCCGAATGAACGCTCAAAGGCGCCCATGATAACGACGAAGAATTTATCCAAACGCTACGGCGACAAGCTGGCGGTCGACGACCTGACCTTCACGGTGACGCCCGGCGAAGTGCTGGGATTTTTGGGCGCCAACGGCGCGGGCAAGTCCACGACCATGCGCATGATCGCCGGTTTCATCGCGCCGTCCGCCGGGCAAGTGTCGGTCTGCGGGCACGACATCGAGACCGCGCCCGTGGCGGCCAAGTCGTGCATGGGATATCTCCCCGAAGGCGCCCCAAGCTACGGCGAAATGACCGTCGCGGAATTCCTGGATTTCGTCGCCGACATGCGCGGCCTGGCCGGCGAACGGCGGCGCGAGCGCCGCGCCGTCGTCGTCGACCGTTTAGGGTTGGCTCCGGTGATCGAGCAGGTCATCGAGACCCTGTCCAAGGGCTTTCGCCGCCGAGTCGGGCTTGCGCAGGCATTGATACACGACCCGCAGGTGCTGATTCTGGACGAGCCGACCGACGGCCTCGATCCCAATCAGAAGCACGAAGTGCGGCGCCTGATCAACGAGTTGAGCAAGGACAAGCTGGTCATCGTGTCCACTCACATCCTGGAAGAGGTCCACGAGGTGTGTACGCGCGCCATCATCATCGCCAACGGCCGCATCGTCGCCGATGAGACGCCGACCGCTCTCGAGGCGCGCTCCCGGTACCACCATGCCGTCAGCCTGCGATTCGAGAAGCTCGCCGAGTTCGACGCGGCGCGCCGCGAGATCGCGCTGCTCCCGGAAGTCGCCGAAGTGGAGGTCGTTGCGCGCGACTTACGATTGACGGCGGTGCCTAAACGCGGTGCCAATACCCTGGCCGCGGTGAGCGCGATCATCGACAGGAACAATTGGGACGTGCCCGAACTGCATCTCGAATCGGGACGGCTCGACGAGGTGTTCCGCACATTGACTCAAGCGCCGGACACGCCGAAAACCGATGCCGCGCGAGGAGCCGCAGCGTGAGCAAGATTCTCGTGGTCTTCAGGCGCGAATTGCGCAGTTATTTCGCGACGCCCCTGGCATACGTGTTCATCGTGATATTCCTGGGGATGGCGGCGGTGTTCACCTTCCAGGTGGGCGGCTTCTTCGAGCGCGGCCAGGCCGATTTGCAATCCTTTTTTCGCTGGCATCCCTGGCTGTATCTGGTGCTGATACCGGCCGTCTCGATGCGCCTGTGGGCCGAGGAGCGCAACAGCGGCAGCATCGAATTGCTCATGACTCTGCCCATCACCCTGTGGCAGGCGGTCGTCGGTAAATTCCTCGCGGCCTGGGCTTTCACCGGCATCGCCCTGCTGCTCACGTTTCCGATCTGGATCACCGTCAATTACCTGGGGTCTCCGGACAACGGCGCCATCGTCGCGGCCTATTTCGGCAGCCTGCTCATGGCGGGCGGATTCCTTTCGATCGGCATGTGCCTGTCCGCGGCCACCCGCAACCAGGTGGTCGCGTTCATCACCGCGGCGCTGGTCGGATTCGTGTTTCTGTTGGCGGGCTTCCCCCTGGTGCTCGATTTCGTTCGCGGAGTGCTGCCGCAGACCATCGTCGATGCGATCGCAAGCTTGAGCTTCTTCACCCACTTCGAGGCGATCTCCAAGGGCGTCATCGATTTGCGCGATATCGTCTACTTCGGCGCTCTGATCGGCTTTTGGTTGACGGCCACGGCCGTGGTACTCGACATGAAAAAGGCGGAATAGACGTGGGCAATCGCTGGCGGAAATTGGGTTATGGGGTCGGCGGCCTGGTGGCGCTCGCCGTGCTGTTCCTGGGTGTGGTGATGCTGTCGAATGTGGGGCTGCGCGGCATGCGCGCCGACCTCACGCAGAACAAGCTGTACACCCTGAGTCCGGGCACGCAGCAAGTGCTCGGCGAACTGAAGGAGCCGATCAATCTGTACCTGTACTTCTCGCGCGGGACCGCCGCCAAGCAGGCGCCGCTGCTCATGCCCTATGCCGCCCGCGTACGCGAGTTCCTGGAGGAGCTGTCGGCCCGCTCCGGCGGCAAGGTTCACGTCACGGTGATCGATCCGCAACCCTTCTCCGACGACGAGGACCGCGCCGCCGAGAACGGCCTGCAATCGCTGCAGACAGGCGGCGACGCGCTGTATTTCGGATTGGTGGGGAGCAATTCCACGGACGGCCGGGCGTCCATACCCAGCTTCCAGGCCGATCGCGAGGAATTCCTGGAATACGACGTGGCGAAGCTCATCAATGACCTGGGCACGCCGAAAAAGCCGGTCGTCGGTCTGATGAGTTCGTTGGGCCTGCAGGGACAGTTCAACCCGATGACGGGTCAAATGGGCGAGCCGTGGCCCATGCTCACCCAACTTCAGGACTTGTTCACCATCCGCTCGCTGAGCGCGGACGTCGATCACATCGATCGAGACGTCGATGTATTGATGCTGGTCCACCCGAAGCAGCTGCCGACGAAAACGCTGTACGCCATCGATCAATTCGTGATGCGCGGCGGCAAGGTACTGCTGTTCGTCGATCCGAATGCGGGCGCCGACACGAGCGGCCAAGACCCCTCCAACCCCCTGGCCGGCGCGATGGCCGATCACTCTTCGAATCTCGTGCCGCTGCTTGGGCAGTGGGGCGTCGATTACGATCCGACCAAAGTCGTCGGCGACTTGGAACGCGGACTCGAGGTGCGGACCAGCATGCAAGCGCCGCCGGTGCGCCACATCGGCATCCTCGGCTTGAGCCACGACGCGATGAACAAGAACGACGTGGTTACGGCATCGCTCGACAAGATCAATCTCGCGACGGCCGGCGCGCTCTCCGCTCACCCCGGAGCGAAAACGCTGTTCGAGCCGTTGCTGCTGAGCTCGGGGAGTGCCGGGCTCATCCCCACGCAGCGGTTCAACGGGCTCGTGGATCCGTCGACCCTGCGGGACGGATTCAAGCCGACCGGTGTCCACTACGCACTGGCCGCCCGCATCACCGGGCCCGTGGAATCCGCCTTTCCCCAAGGTCCGCCGCCGGACGTCAAGCCCGCGGCCGGGCCGCCCATCGCCCATCTGACGAAGTCGAGCGTGCCCGCCAACATCGTCATCGTCGCCGACACGGATTTGCTGACCGACTATCTATGGGTGCAGACGCGCGAGCTGTTCGGCCAGCGCGTCCAGCAGGCATTCGCCAACAACGGCGATTTCGTCGCGAACATCCTCGACAACTTGAGCGGCAGCAGCGCCCTGATCAGCGTGCGCGGACGCGCAACATTCTCGCGGCCGTTCGAGCGCGTGGACGCCCTCAGGCGCCGCGCGGACGACCGCTTGCGCGCCAAGGCGCTGGAACTGCAGGCGGAGCTGCAGCAAACGGAGACCAAGCTGACCGAGCTGCAAAGCAAGCGTAACGATCAGTCATCGCTGATGCTCTCGCCCGAGCAGGAGGCGGAGCTCAAGAAATTCGTTGCGGAGAAGGCGCGCGTGCGCAAGGAGCTGCGCGAAACTCAGCGCGGATTGGATGTGGAGATCAATCGCCTGGAAACCTGGCTGAAAATCCTCAACATCGCCGTCGCGCCGCTCATTGTCGCCCTGGCCGGCGTGATCATTCTGTCGCTGCGCCGGCGGCGCAGAGCGGCCGTGGCGGACGCGACATGAGCCGGCAGCGCTTCATATTCATCGTCATCGCCGCGGTGCTCGCGATTTCCGGAGCGCTGTACCTGAGTACGCAGCGCAACCTGCCCAGGGACTCGAGCGGTACTCCGCTGTTGCCCTACCTCGCGAACGAGCTGAGCACGGTGACCGCCGTGGAGCTTCGCAAGGGCAGCGCCAATCCCACGCTGACGCTGCACCAGCAGGGAGACCGCTGGACCGTGGCGCAACGCGGCGACTATCCCGCCGACATGTCGAAGCTGCGCAAATTGCTGCTGGCCTTGAGCGACGCCAGGATAGTCGAAGAGAAGACCTCCAATCCCGCGAGTTATCCCCTCATCGGCGTCGACGACCCCGCCTCGCCGGGTTCGAGCGGCGTGGAGGTGAGCTTCGTCGCGCGGGACGGCAAGCATGCCGTGATCATCGGCAAGCCCGTCGGCGCGGGCAACTTCGCACGGCGCGCCGGCGAGAAGACCAGTTACAGCGTCGAACCGGCCATTTCCTTCGAAGCCGCGCCGCGCTACTGGATCGAATCGAAGTTGATCGACATCGCGGCCGCGGACATCCAGAGCATCGCGGTGAAACCGGCGGCGGGGCCCGCTTACTCGGTTCACCGCGCCGCGGCCGGCGGAAATTTCGAACTCGATGGGGTGCCGCCGGGGCGAAAGGCGGCCGATGCCGCGGCGCTCGCGCCCTCCTCCTCCACCTATGACCATCTGGACGCCGAGGATGTGGGGCCGGCGGGCGACATCGACTTTGCCAAGGCCACGGTGGTCACGGTCAGCCTGTTCGGCGGCAATGTGATCACCATCACCGGCACCGCGATCGGCGACAAGCACTGGATTGCGCTGCAAGCCGGCAAAGATCCGGCGCTGGCCGCGAAGGCTGCGGGCCGCGCGTTCGAGCTCAGCGGCTACCGGTACGAGGCGATTTTCCGTCCTCTGGAACAATTGCTGGTGCCGAAGCCGCCGCCGGCCGCTAGGCCCGCGGGCTCGAAGCCGGCCGCCGGGAAGCCGACGCAAAAGCCGGTGCCAAAGCCTTAGTCGTGGCCAGCGGCACCAGCGCCGGATTCGGCCGACGCCTGGCGGCGCTGCTGTACGACGCCGTGTTGTTGGCCGCTCTGCTGGTCATTTTCACGTCGGGCGCGGTGTTCTTGAACCATGGAGTCGCGCTCGAGCGAAGAACGGCGGGCGCTTGGTTCTACCTCTACCAAGCAGGCCTGATCGGCGTGGTCGCAGCTTACTACCTCATCAACTGGATCCGCAGCGGCCAGACCTTGGGAATGCGTGCCTGGCGTCTGCGCGCAGTCACCGAGTCGGGCCGGCCTCTGGGGTGGAAGTCCGCGGCGCTGCGCTTGAGTGTGGGCGCGCTTGCCTGGGCGCCCGCGGCGCTCGGTGTGCTGTGGTTGTATGCCGATCCCGAGCATTTGGCGCTGCATGATCGGCTATCGAGGACCCGGGTGGTGCACCTGTTGTCCTAGCCCCGTCGCCTCGATTCCGCGGTTCCCGTCAGCGCGTCCTCGAAATCGCCGCCAGGGTGCACAGTGCAATCACGCCCGTCGGCAGCCAGCCCACGAGCGCGGGATTCAGGCCGAAGAGCTGGCCGCCGCTTTCGATGGTGCGATTGATGAGAAAGAAGACCACGCCCAGCATCACGCCGATCACCGTACGGGTGCCGGCTCCGGTGGTGCGCAGTGGACCGAATACGAAGGGGAGCGCCAGCAGCGCCACGATGATCACGGCGAAGATTCTCGCGATTCTCGCCCAGTAGCCGATTTCGTACGATGCGGTATCGAGGCTGTTGCGGCGCAGATGATCGATGTACGAGGCGAGGCCGTGCAAGGTCAGCAATTGCGGATCGGTGGCTGCCAACCCCAGGAATTCCGGATTCACCGTCGATTGCATGGTCGTCTCGTCCACGACATCCGAGGTGATGTGCTCGTTGCCGAACCTCGAGGTCGCCACCTTGTGCAGGCGCCAACGTCCGGGGTCCGCGACGGATATCCGCTCGGCCCGCTGGATCGACCGCAGCTTCGTCGGCCCGTCCAGCTGGAAAAGGGAGACCCCGCCGAAGGCCCGATCGACTTCTCCCGTCTGCACCCTCAAGATGAGATTGCCGTCCTTCACCCATGCGCTGCTCGAGCCCGCGAAACTCACATCCGCCAATTTGTCCGTGGTCTTCTCGCGCTTCGCAAATTGCGCGAGCGGCGGCGCGGCGTACTCGCCGATGCCGTACATGATGAGAGCCAGCGTCAGCCCTGCCAATCCCACCGGCCACGCGATCCGCCAGACCGAGACGCCGGACGCGCGCGTCACGACCAGCTCGCTGCCCGCCGCCAGGTTGCCGAGCCCCATGAGCGCTCCGATCAGCGCACCGATCGGCAACAGCTCGAAGGCCTGCTGCGGCAAATTGAGCATGGTGAAAAGGAATGCGTCTCCGGCGCTATAGCTGCCGACGCCGATGTCGCCTTGCTGGGTGATGAACAGGAACAGCCCGCCCAAGGTCAGCAATACGGCCATCGCCATGGCCGTGTAGGCGAGCACCGTGCGGTACAGATATCGATCGAGAACGTTCACACTGCCCTTCCTTCGCGCCCGACCAGGTATAGACCCAGCGCGAGGGCCGCCAGGTGCACCCACCACACGCCGATCGACGGCGACAGATCCCCCTTCTCCAGCCACGCCTTGGCCGCGTACAGCAGCTGCGAATACACGAAGTAGACGACGATGGCGAAGCCGACTCTGGCGTAGCGGCCCTGACGGGGCCGCAGCCGGCTCAAGGGCACGGCAATCAGCGTCAGCACAAGCGCCATAAGCGGCGTAGATATCCTGAATTGCAATTGCGCAATGTCCGAGGGAGCAGCCGAGCCGAGCAGTTCCCGAGTCGGCTTGGCGTCAGGGTCCTTGGTGGCGACGAGGTCGGCGGGCGTGGCGATGGGAATGCCGTGCTCTCGAAATTCGGTCACCCGAAAGTCGTTGTGGCCCGCGACCCCCTCATAGCGTCGGCCGTTGAACAAGGTGACCAGATGCACCCCGTTGAGCGCGGTCTTGGAGTAGGTGGCCGTATCGGCGAGCGCCACTTCGATGCGGCCCGCGGACTCGCGCTGCACGAACACATTGTGCAGTACACCCTCCTGATCGACGCGTTCGGCATAGAAGACCGCGTCGCCGCCGCTGAAGGAGCGGAATCGGCCGGCATCGAGCTGGCCGAACTGCGCCTCCTTGATCGCGGACTGGCGCAGCAGCTGCACCTGGGTGTCGGCCTGCGGCACCTGCACAAAGACCAGCCAGCCGAGCCCAACCGCAATCACCGCGGCAAAACAAAACAACGGCAGCAGCAGCCGAACCGGTCCGAAACCGCATGCCTGTAGAGCGGCCATTTCACTGTCGTGGTACATCCGGCCCAGGGTCAATACCACCGCCAACAACAGGCCGACCGGTACGATCACCGACAAATTCATGATGGCGCCGAGCGCGATCAGATCGAACACTACATGCCGCCCGTACTGATTGTCCGCGGCTTGGCCGAGCACCCGGGACAGCTGGTTCGATACCAGGATGGCCACCAAAACCCCGGTCACGGCGAGCCAGGTCTGCACGACCTCGCGCAGCACATATCTTTGTACCGTCCATTTCATTGTGTCGAGCTTAGAGCCTTGAGGATAATCTAGTAAACTATTTGCCAGAACCCTAGAGAAGACGAACGGACCAATACGGAGCTCGGGACATGGAATTCAAGGCAATTATCGATGCCAAAGCACGCCACGAAGCGGGATGCGCCGTCGTGGGCGTCTACGAGGACGGTGATCTCGGCATCGCAGCCCGCAGAATCGACGCACAATTGAACGGGATGATCGGGAAGCTGCGGGGAGACGGCGATTTCTCCGCCAAGCTGGGCGAGGCCCTGCTGCTGCCCGCCCCGGCCGGAGCCGCGGCGGCGCGAGTTTTGCTGATCGGCTTGGGGAATCGCTCAGGGTACGGCCGCAAGCAATACCGCAAGGCCCTGCAATCCGCGGTCCAATCGCTCGCCAAGACCGGTGCGAGCGACGCCGTCGTATACCTTGCGCTGGAGCAGGTCGGGGATCTCGACGTGCAGTACCGCGCCCGCATCGTCGCCGAAGTGTTCTGCGCCCAATTGTACAAGATTCCGGATCTCAAGACGGGCACCAGGCCCAAAACACCGCGGCTGTCGAGCATCGGCATCGCGGTTGCCGACGCGCGCGCCGCGAAGGCGGCGGACCAGGGCCTGCGAATAGGCGCCGCGCTCGGCAGCGGCCTCGCGCTGTCCCGGGATCTTGCCAATCTGCCGCCCAATGTGTGCACCCCCACGTACCTGGGAACCCGCGCGCTGGAATTGGCCAAGGAATTTCCGAGCATCAAGACCAAGGTGTTGGACAAGAACGGCATCAAAGCTCTGAAGATGGGCGCGTTTCTCGCGGTAACGCAGGGTTCGGACCAGCCTCCGCGCCTGATCACCTGCGAATATCGCGGCGCCAAGAAAGACGCCGCGCCCATCTGTCTGCTCGGCAAGGGCATTACCTTCGATTCGGGAGGAATTTCCCTGAAGGACCCGCCCGCGATGGACGAGATGAAGTTCGATATGAGCGGCGCGGCCGCGGTCCTTGGAGCGCTGCGCGCGGCCGCCGCACTGAAATTGCCGTTAAACCTCGTGGTGATCGTCGCGACTTGCGAGAACATGCCGAGCGGCGGCGCCGTCAAGCCTGCCGACATCGTCACGACCATGTCCGGGCAAACGGTGGAGATCCTCAATACCGACGCCGAAGGGCGGCTGATTCTCTGCGACGCCATCACCTACAGCCGCCGCTTCAAGCCGGCCGCGGTGATCGACGTGGCGACTCTGACCGGCGCCTGCATCGTCGCACTGGGCAATCATTTCAGCGGCCTCATGAGCAATGACGAAAGCCTGGCCGACGAATTGGAGTCGGCGGGAGTGCGCGCCGACGACCGCGCCTGGAGACTGCCCATCGGCGAGGAATTCGTCGATCAACTGAAGAGCAACTTCGCGGATATCGCTAATGTCGGAGGACGCGAGGGCGGCGCATGCACGGCGGCTTCATTTCTCAGCAAGTTCGCCAAGGACCTGCACTGGGCGCATCTCGACGTCGCCGGCACCGCCTGGCTCGGCGGCGCCCAAAAGGGCAGCACCGGCCGGCCCGTGCCCCTGCTGGTCGACTTTCTGATCAATCGCACCCGGGCGACATGACGGAGCGCGTGGATTTCTACGTACTGAAAAGCGCCGCCCCCCAGCAGCGGTGGGCATTTGCGTGCCGCCTGACCGAAAAGGCGTATCTACGGGATCTCAGCGTCCTCATCATCAGCGACTCGCCGGCCGAATCCTCAGCGCTCGATGATCTGCTCTGGACGTTCAACGAACGCTCTTTCATTCCGCACCAGATCTGCGTGAACGAGCAGCCGCCCGATCCCGCCACCAAGGTGTACCTCGCCGCGCTGCCCGTGGGCGCGCCGCCGGCCGACCTGCTGGTAAACCTGGCCGCTCGGTTGCCCGAGCACTGGGAGCGCTACCCGCGTATCGCCGAAATCATCGACGCCGATGAGGAGCGCCGACGCCTCGGCCGCGAGCGCTTCAAGTCGTACCGCGACGGCAACGTGCCGCTCGAGACGCATCAACTTAGGCAATCGGCCGAGGAATGATCCGGCCATGCAGCCCGAGACTCCCGATCCGCGCGATATCCCCATTCTCACCGAGACGGTGAAGCAGGGCGCGCCCGATCCCGCGTGCGCCGCCTTCGACGCAAAGTCCGCGCATGCCGCCATAGTGACAGAAACATTGAAGCTCGCCGACTCGCTGCTGCATCAGGCGGCCAAGGACATCGAGGCCACTCTGTTCGAGCGCGTCTTCGACCGACTGCGCGCGCAGCTCCCCGAGTTGGTGGATCGCGCCTTGAAGGAGCACGCCGCGACACAGGAAAGCCCCAAAGACCATGGATAAAGCCTTTTCGCCCGCCGACATCGAGGCGCGAATCTATGCCCATTGGGAAGCATCGGGATATTTCACCCCCAGCGGCAAGGGGCCCGCGTATTCGATCGTCATTCCCCCGCCCAATGTGACCGGGACTCTGCACATGGGCCATGCCTTCCAGTACACCATCATGGACGCGCTTATCCGTCATCGCCGCATGCAGGGCTTCGATACCCTGTGGCAGCCCGGGACCGATCACGCAGGCATCGCCACCCAGATGGTGGTGGAGAGACAGTTGCACGCCGAGGGCATTCGCCGTGTGGACTTGGGCCGAGAGGACTTCATCGGGCGCGTTTGGAAATGGAAGGAGCAGTCCGGTGGGCAGATCGCCAAGCAGATGCGCCGGCTCGGCGCCTCCGTCGATTGGCAGCGCGACCGTTTCACCATGGATCCGGGTCTATCGAAGGCGGTGACTGAAGTATTCGTGCGCCTCTACGAGCAGGGATTGATCTATCGCGGCAAGCGCCTGGTGAACTGGGATCCGGTGCTGAATACGGCGCTCTCGGATTTGGAAGTGGTCGCCGAGGAGGAGACCGGGAATCTATGGCATATACGCTATCCCCTCGCCGATGACGGCGGTTTCATCGTAGTCGCGACCACCCGGCCGGAGACTCTGCTGGGAGACGCGGCCGTCGCGGTGCATCCCGACGACGAGCGCTATCGGCACTTGATCGGGCGCCGCGTGCACCTGCCGCTCGCCTCGCGCGACATCCCCATCATCGCCGATACTTACGTCGATCCGAAATTCGGCAGCGGCTGCGTCAAGATCACGCCGGCGCACGACTTCAACGACTACGAGGTCGGCCAGCGTCACGGCCTGCCTCTGATCAACATCATGAATCCCGATGCCTCGCTCAACGACGAAGTCCCCGCCGTGTACCGCGGTCTCGACCGTACCGTCGCCAGGGCCCGGATCGTGGCCGACTTGGAGGCACAGGGCCTCATCGAGCGCGTCGAGCCTCACAAGCTGACCGTGCCGCGCGGCGATCGCAGCGGCGCCGTGCTCGAGCCCCTGCTCACCGACCAGTGGTTCGTCGACATCAAACCGCTGGCGGAGCCGGCCATCAAGGCGGTCGAAACGGGACGCATCCGCTTCGTTCCCGAGAATTGGTCCGCCGTCTATTTCGAATGGATGCACAAGATCAAGGATTGGTGCGTCAGCCGGCAACTGTGGTGGGGGCATCGCATACCGGCCTGGTACGACGCCGACGGCCGTTGGTACGTGGCCCGCAGCGAGTCGGAAGCCCGCGCCGCCCATGGCATCGATCCTTCGGTCCCGCTGCGGCAGGACGACGATGTGCTGGATACCTGGTTCTCCTCCGCGCTATGGCCGTTCTCCACGCAAGGGTGGCCGGAGAAGACGCGCGCGTTCGATACCTACTATCCGACTTCGGTGCTGGTCACGGGCTTCGACATCATTTTCTTCTGGGTCGCCCGCATGATCATGATGGGGCTCAAGTTCACCGGCGAGGTGCCGTTTCGCGAGGTCTACTTCACGGGACTGATCCGCGACCACGACGGCCAGAAGATGTCCAAGTCGAAGGGCAATGTCATCGATCCGCTCGACATCGTCGATGGGATCTCCCTGGACGCCCTGCTCGCCAAGCGCACCACCGGGCTGATGCAGCCGCAGATGAAGCCCGCCATCGAGAAGGCGACTCGCAAGCAGTTCCCGCAGGGCATCCCGGCGTTCGGCACCGACGCTCTGCGCCTGTGCTTCGCCCGGCTCGCCACTCAGAGCCGCGATTTGCGCTTCGACATGACCCGGGTGGAGGAGTACCGCAATTTCTGCAACAAGCTGTGGAATGCGGCCCGCTACGTGCTGATGAACGTGGAGAATCAGGATTCGGGCGCCGCCGGTGCCGAATTGAGCCTGGCCGATCGATGGATTCAAGCGCGTCTCGCCGCCATGTTGGCGCGCGTGGAATCCGGGTTCGCCGAGTTCCGCTTCGATGTCGCCGCCAACGCCTTGTATGATTTCACCTGGCACGAATTCTGCGACTGGTACTTGGAACTCTCCAAAGCCCTGCTGCAGTCCGAGGCCGGCCCCGCGGCAAAGCGCGGCACACGCCGCACCTTGATCAACACGCTAGAGGTGCTGCTGCGCGCACTGCATCCGCTCGCGCCCTTCATTAGTGAAGAGATTTGGCAGCGCGTGCGCAACGTGGCCGGCGTATCGGGCGACACCATCATGCGCTGCGCTTTCCCGAGCGCGGCCGCCGTTCCGGCGGATCCCGACGCGGAACGGGAGATGCGCTGGGTGATCGATTTCATCGAGGGCGTGCGCCAGATCCGCGGTGAATTGGACATTGCGCCCGGCCGCAAGCTCGAGGTGCTGCTGCAAAACGCGGATGCTCGCGACATCGAGTATCTGGGCCGCAATTTGCACTACCTGACGCGGCTTGCGGGCATCGATGCGCCCCGCACGCTGGCGCCGGGCCAAACCGCACCGATTTCCGCGGTCGCCCTGCTCGGCTCGCTGGAGATTTTGGTGCCCATGGCCGGTCTGGTCGACCCCGCCGCCGAGCTCATCCGCCTGACGAAACGGCTCAACAAAGCGAACGCCGACCTGGAAAGAGTGCAGAGTAAGCTGAGCAATCCCCATTTCGCCACGAATGCCCCGCCCGACGTCGTCGCCAAGGATCAGCTGCGGCTCTCCGAGCTGCAGATGGAAATCCGGCAATTGTCCGCTCAGATCGCGCGGGTCCGCGGGCTCGAGGACCCATGAACGCCACGCAAGCCGAGATCGACGCCATCATCGCCCAAGTCAATCGCGTGATCTTGGGCAAGGACCTGCAGATCCGCATGTGCCTGGCCTGCCTGCTGGCGCGCGGGCACCTGCTGATCGAGGACATCCCCGGTGTGGGTAAGACCACCCTTGCGCATGCGCTCGCCAAGACTCTCGGCCTATCCTTTCAGCGGGTGCAATTCACCAGCGACCTTTTGCCCGCCGACGTGCTCGGCGTGTCCATCTATGACCGCGAAACCGGAAAATTCAGATTTCAGCGCGGACCTATTTTTGCGCAGCTGGTGCTGGCGGATGAAATCAACCGCGCTTCCCCCAAGGCGCAGAGCGCGCTGCTCGAGGCGATGGAGGAGCATCAAGTCACGCTCGACGGTCAATCGATGCCGCTTCCCGAACCCTTCTTCGTCATCGCGACGCAAAATCCGCAGGATCAGGTCGGCACCTTCCCGCTGCCCGAGTCGCAATTGGATCGATTCCTGATGCGCGTGCATTTGGGCTACCCCGCCGCCGCCGCCGAGCGCGAGCTCCTGAGCGGCGTGGATCGGCGCGATCTCGTCAATTCGCTGTCCACGATCGCGACGGTCGACGGTCTGCGGCGGCTGCAACAGCGAGTGCTCGAGATTCACGCGTCGCCGGCGCTTCTAGACTACGTGCAGGCGCTGGTGGCCCACACCCGACACGCGCCGGGATTGAATGTGGGACTGTCGCCGCGCGCCGCCATCGGCCTATTGCGGGCGGCGCGGGCGTGGGCGTTGATCGCCGGCCGCGATTCGGTCATTCCGGAGCACGTGCAAGCGGTGTTTGCCGCTGTGGTCGAACATCGCGTGCGGCAGCGCGACACCGGCGCGGCGTCGGTGAACCGGCTGCTCGAGGCCGTTCCCATCCCTTAGAAGCGAGGCGATCTTGAGAACTTTGCGCCGCGCAGCCACCGACAAATTACGCGCCTGGGCGGCCCGCCGCCACGGCCGCGATACCCTGCCCATCAAGATCCACCGGCGCCGCATTTACATCCTGCCGACGCGATACGGGATGATGCTGGGATTCGTGCTCGTCGCCATGCTGATTGCCGGGCTCAACTACAACAGCAACCTAGGATTGGCATTGGGATTTCTGATGGCGAGCGTGGCGCTCGTCACCATGCATCACTGCAATCGCAACTTGCTGGGCCTGCAGGTGGATGTGACCACTGAAGCGGACGCGTTCGCCGGCGGCGAGGCGAATTTCGAATTCGCACTCAGGAACACCTCCAACGTCGAGCGCCGCGACGTCGAGGTCCGCTGCCGGGACGCCGGCGGCATTTGCAGCGTGTTCGCCGGATCGAGCGAATCGGTCACGGTCGCCGTACCCGTGCCGCAGCGAGGAATCGTGCGCATCGCCCAATTCGAGCTGCGCACCCGCTATCCCTTCGGCTGGTTCTACGCCTGGACCTACGTGCAGGGATCGCTGACCGCCTATGTCGCGCCCGCCCCGCGCGGCGACCGGACGCTGCCGGCCGTCGCCGGCGCCGGGTCCGGGTCCCGGTCGGAAACGCGCGGCGATGAGGACTTCGCGGGCCTGCGCGCCTACGAGCCCGGTGTGCCGCTCAAGCACATGGCCTGGAAAGTGTTGGCTCGCGGCGGTGAGGCCGCGGTTCGCAGCTATACCGCCCTGGCCGCGCTGCCCGAATGGCTGGAATGGTCGGCTCTCACCGGTCTGGACACGGAGACCCGCCTCTCGCAACTCTGCCAATGGGTACTGGAGAGCGAGGCCGCGCAGCGTCTTTACGGCTTGAGACTCCCCGGCAAGGAAATTGCACCCGCGCTCGGCGCCGCACATCGATTCGCCTGTCTGCGCGCGCTCGCCGTCCATGCGATTGCGGAGCCGCAGTGACGCCGAAGTCCCTGTCGTTCGAGCAGCTCTGGGGCATCTTCACCTGCCTTGCCCTCGCATTGTTCGCGCACTTGGGGTCGCTGCCGGTGTGGGTGTTCGTGATCGTGGCCCTGTCGGGCGGCCTTCGATTGGTGCTCGCGCGCCGCGGCCGCGCCGCCCCGCCGCGCGCCCTGCGCTTGGGGGTCACCGTCGTCGCCATCGCACTGCTGTTCGCGCAATTTCGCACCTTCAACGGCTTGTCCGCGGGGACCGCGTTGCTCGCCCTGGTGGCGGGGTTGAAAATGCTCGAGACCGAGACGCAGCGTGATATTTACGTCATCACCTTGACCATCTACTTCGTCAGCGTGTCGGCGCTGCTGGAGAGCACCTCAGTTTGGCAGTTCGCCTACCTCATCGCCGTCTTCTGGTTGACGACGGCCGCCTTGTTGCGGCTCACCGGCACACTGCCCCTGCCGGATTGGCGCCGCTGCCTGCGCTACTCCGGGCGATTGCTTGGGCAGTCGCTGCTGCTGGCACTGGCGCTGTGGCTGCTGTTTCCGCGCTTCGCCGGACCGCTCTGGCACATACCGAACGACACGCGCGCTACCGGCTCGGGCTTGAGCGACACGATGAGTCCCGGCGACATCGATCAGCTGGCCTTGTCGGACGAGGTGGCATTCCGCGTGCATTTCACCGGGGCCACGCCGCCGCCGCAGGAACGCTACTGGCGCGGCCCAGTGTTGCATTATTTCAACGGCCGCACGTGGGGGCGTTCCAATATGCGGCCGCTCGGCTCGCCCACCTTCGAAGCGCAAGGTCCGGCGTACGACTACACCATCAGCCTGGAGCCGCACCAGCACCCGTGGTTGTTCGCGCTCGATTGGCCCTCAGAATGGAAAGCGGCGGACGCCGGACTGAGCCGCGACTACACCCTGATAAGTCGCGAGCCCGTGTCGCGGCCCATCGACATCGCCGCCACCTCGCATACCCGGGTGCGCTGGACGGCGCCGCTGAGCAATGCGATGCGCGCGGACGATACGCAGATTCAGCCCGATCGCAATCCGCGCACGGTGCAATTGGCGCAGTCTCTGCGCCGCGCGCACCCCGACGACGCAGAGTTGGTGCGCGCCGTGCTGGCCATGTTCACACAGCAGGCGTTCTACTACACCCTGACGCCGCCGAAGCTGGCCGACGACTCGGTGGATGCCTTTTTGTTCGATTCCAAGCGGGGCTTCTGCGAACACTACGCCTCCGCATTCGCAATGTTGATGCGCGCGGCGGGTATACCGGCGCGGGTGGTGACCGGCTATCAGGGCGGGGCCTTCAACCGGTTCGGGGATTACTGGATCGTGCGTCAGAGCGATGCGCATGCCTGGGATGAGGTCTGGATCGAGGGACGCGGGTGGCTGCGGGTGGATCCCACCTCGGCGATCGCACCGGAGCGCGTGGAGCTCGGCGCGGGCGATGCGCTGAATGCGGCAGGCGCCAGGGCGGACGCGTGGCAGCTACGTTTCCCCTGGTTCGCCGATGCGCGGCTGCGGCTCGACACGCTCAAGCAGATCTGGCGCGAGCGCATCCTATTCTTCGATCAGAGCTCGCAACAGCAGCTGCTCGAGTGGTTGAACATCCCCGAACCGGACGGCCAGAAGCTCGTGCTGTTGCTCGCGGCGGCACTGACACTGGTGCTTTGCTGGCTCACCTGGACGGTACGCCGCGAAGTCGATCATGCGCCGAGAGATGCGCTCAATCGAGCCTACTCGCGCCTGTGCGGGAAATTGGCCGCTGCGGGGATTCCCCGCCGCTCGCACGAGGGCGCGGAGGATTACGCCGTGCGCGTCGCGCGGCACCGCCCGGACTTGAGCTCGGAAGTCACGGCGCTGTGCCGGCAATACTCGATTCTGCGCTACGCCGCGCCGCCCGCGCCCATCACCGTGAACGAATTCGTAGCCGCCGTGCGCGCCTTCCATCCGCACCCGCCGCTCAAGCGGCAAGATTCTCCCGCGTCTTGAGAAAAGCGATCTCCGGCCAGCGCTCCTCGGTCAAGCCGAGATTGACCCGTGTGGGAGCAAGATAAACCAGCTCGCCGGCGTGATCGACGGCGAGATTGTCGTAGGCCTTGTCGCGAAACTCGCCGAGCCGCTTCTCGTCCTTCAGGCGCACCCACCGCGCCATGGCGACGTTGATGGGCTCGAACACGCACTGCACGCTGTATTCATCCTGCAGCCGGAACGCCACGACCTCGAATTGCAGCTGGCCGATGGCGCCCAGGATCAGATCGTTGTTGCGCAGCGGCTTGAATAGCTGAGTGGCGCCTTCCTCGCACAGCTGCGACAGGCCTTTCTGCAGGGCCTTCATGCGCAGGGGGTCCTTGAGCACGGCGCGGCGGAACATTTCGGGCGCGAAATTCGGGACGCCCGTGAAGGTGAGTTCCTCACCCTCGGTGAAGGTGTCGCCGATGTTGATGGTTCCGTGATTGTGCAGCCCGATGATGTCGCCGGCGTACGCCTCCTCCGCCTGGCTGCGGTCGGCCGCCAGGAACGTCAGGGCATCGGCGATGCGGATGTCCTTGTCTAGCCGCGCGTGATGCAAGCGCATGCCGCGCAGGTAGCGTCCGGAGCACAGCCGCATGAAAGCAATGCGGTCGCGATGCCCCGGATCCATGTTGGCCTGGATCTTGAAGACGAATCCCGTGAGCTTGGGCTCATCGGCCCGGACCTCGCGCTGCAGCGTCGGACGCGGCAGCGGGCCCGGAGAATGCTTGACGAACGCCGACAGCAATTCCCGGACGCCGAAGTTGTTGACGGCGGAACCGAAGAACACCGGCGTCTGCTTCGCGGCCAGGTAGCGTTCGAGGTCGAACGCGGGGCTCGCGCCGCGCACCAGATCCACCTCGTCGCGAAACTGCGCGTACCTTGCCCCGAGGAATTCCCGCGCTTCGGCGCTATCGAGTCCGTCGATGGTCTCGTGGGTGCCCACCCGGCCCTTCTCCACCGGGACATACACGTAGATTCGGTCTTCCGGCAGATGGTAGACGCCCAACAAATCGCGCCCCATACCGATGGGCCACGTGATCGGCGCGCACTGTATCTTCAGAACGCTCTCGACTTCATCCATCAGCTCGATCGGTGCCCGGCCGTCCCGATCCAGCTTGTTGACGAAGGTCATGATGGGCGTATCGCGCAGCCGGCAGACGTCCATGAGTTTGATGGTGCGCTCTTCCACTCCCTTCGCACAGTCGATGACCATCAGGGCCGAATCGACCGCGGTCAGGGTGCGGTAGGTATCCTCGGAGAAGTCCTCGTGACCCGGCGTGTCGAGCAGATTGACGATGTATCCATCGTAGGGAAATTGCATGACCGAGGAGGTCACCGAGATGCCGCGCTGCTGCTCGAGGCGCATCCAGTCCGAGGTCGCGTGGCGGGTGGCCTTGCGGCCCTTCACCGTTCCCGCCATCTGAATGGCACCGCCGAACAGCAGCAGCTTCTCCGTCAGGGTGGTTTTGCCGGCGTCGGGGTGGGAGATGATGGCAAAAGTCCGTCTTTTGCTGATTTCCTCGGCTAGGGAGCCATTCGACATTGATTTGAAATCCTCGGGTCTAGGCGCAGCCGATTAGTATACGTCGGCCAGACCTTGAGATTGAGTTAGTTCGAGGAATGTCAATGTATTAGTTGACATCCATCCACGGCAAATCCCCGTGCAACTGCACTCCTTGCTCGGCGACACCCGATACCGGATCGAGCACAAAACACTCGAGCCCCTGGAGATCGCCGTCAGATTTCACCATCGGCTCGTCCATATCCACCTCTTCCCAAACGGGAATGGGCGCCACGCGCGCATCGCGGCAGATGAGCTGCTCAGGCGGGCCTGCGGCGCCGATCCGATCGATTGGTCTGGTGGCTACGAACTGCAATCGATGAATGTGCGGAGACAGCAGTACATTGCCGCTCTGCAGGCGGCGGATGCCGGGAACTTCGGGCCATTGCGCGACTTCGCTGCGCGGAAATGATGTGGGACGTACGCTGTGGACGAAAGCGCTTACTTTGCTTCCGACGACAGGATCCGCCGTAGTACCGCGGCATCCTCGCGGCCCACCGCCGCCTGGTAGTAGCCCCGCCGCACGCCCACCTGCTCGAAGCCCATGGAATGATAGAGCCGCGCGGCGGCCGTATTGGACGGCCTGACTTCCAGAAACGCCTCGTGCATGCCCGCGGAGCGAGCGCGGTCCAGGAGGTACGCGAGGATCTTGCGCGCCAGGCCGCGGCAGCGGAATTCATCGCGAATACACACGTTCAGGATGTGCGCCTCGCCGGCACCGACGGACATGATGCCGTAGCCCGCCATCTCGCCGCCGACATCGACCACGCGGCACACGTAGCCGACCCGAAGGCAATCGCGAAAAATGCCTTCGCTCCAGGGAAACTGGTAAGCGGCGCGCTCGATGGCGACGATCACAGGCACATCGAGCTCGTGCATGGGCCTGATCTCGACCGATCCGAATTCGACTTCTTGCTTGACGCTAGACACGCGCGCATACCTCGCGGGCGAATTTCAAATCTTCCCATGCTTTGCGCTTATCGGTCGGCGTGCGCAAAAGATAGGCCGGATGATAAGTGACGACCAGGGGTACCTGGGAATGGCCGAACCGGTGTACCTGCTGGCGCAGTCTGCCCAATGTCACCTCGGTGCGCAGCAGGTTCTGCGCCGCGATGCGCCCCACAGCCAGTAAGACCCTCGGCCGGAGCAGCGCAATTTGCTGCTCCAGGTAGGGCAAACACTCCGCGGCTTCGCCGGCGGAGGGATCGCGATTGCCGGGCGGACGGCACTTCAAGATATTGGCGATGTACACCTGCTCGCGCGCCAATCCGATCGCACGCAACATTGAATTCAGTAGTTGGCCGGCCCGGCCCACGAAGGGCTCGCCCTGACGGTCCTCCTCGGCGCCGGGTGCTTCGCCGACGATGAGCCAATCCGCCTTGGGGTTGCCGACGCCGAATACGGTTTGCGTACGCGTATTGCACAGCGTGCAACGCGTACATGCCGCCACCCTCGCCCGCAACTCCGGCCAATCGACACCTGCCTCGCGCCCGGTGCCGGTATCGCCGGGAATGACACGCGCGACAATCGCCTCGCGCGCCGCCGGTGCCGGTACCGCCGCAGCGTCCATATATTGCGACGATTCGGCGGCAGGCACGGATTTTCCGCGCGAAATCCAGCTCTGCAGGCCGAGGGCCGCGAGATATTCATGGCGCAGTGACGGATTCATGCGTGCAGCGATGGCGCGCGGCGCCGGCGCAGTTTGCGATACACCCACACCGTCGGCGCGGACAAGGCATAGCAGCCGAACAGCACCAACAGGCTGATCGGCAAATGCAGAAAGATGAGGATGAACGCGAGCGGCACCAAAACGATGTAGGTGAAGCGCACCCGCGCGCTGGGATTGACCTGCTTGAAGCTATTGAAGGCGAATCGGCTGATCATGAGCGCGCCCGCCGAGGCGGTGACCAGGAAAGCCAAGATCAACCCGGGCAGACCGATGTTGGTCTGGTCGCTGGCCAGCCATACCAAGGCCGCGACGATGGCGGCCGCCGAAGGGCTGGGCAGACCCTCGAAGTAATGCTTGTCCTGCGTCGCAGCCCTCGAGTTGAAGCGGGCCAGGCGCAAGGCCGCGGCGGCCGCATAGAAAAAACACACCAGCCAGCCCAAGCGGCGCCACAGCGGTCCGTACTCGGCGATTCGCGCCACTCCCCACTGATAGGTGACGATCGCCGGCGCCACGCCGAACGACACCATGTCGGAGAGGCTGTCGTACTCTTTGCCGAAGATGCTTTCGGTATGGGTCCAGCGTGCGACACGGCCGTCCAATCCGTCGAATATCATCGCGATGAATACGGCGGCACCGGCACGCTCGAATTTCAAGTCGATGGCGGCGACGATGGCATAGAAGCCTGCGAACAATGCTCCCGTAGTGAGCAGGTTCGGCAGCCAGTACACTCCCCGCGGCCGCGCTGTTGAGTCATCGTCGCTCATGCCGCCATAATACCAGGGGGGCTGATGTAAGATATGCGGCTATGCGCTTATCTCAATACCCCATCTCGACCCTCAAGGAAGTGCCCGCCGACGCGGAAGTCGTCAGCCACCGGCTGATGCTGCGAACCGGCATGATCCGTCGTCTCGCGGCGGGGCTGTATGTCTGGCTGCCGCTTGGTCTGCGGACCCTGCGCAAGGTGGAGCGCATCGTGCGCGAAGAGATGGACCGCGCCGGCGCTCTGGAACTGTGCATGCCGACGATTCAGCCCGCCGAGCTATGGAAGGAGTCGGGCCGTTGGAGCAAGTACGGGCCGGAATTGCTGCGCTTCAAGGACCGCCATGACCGGGAGTTCGTCTACGGTCCGACTCATGAAGAGGTCATCACCGACATCGCGCGCCGCGAGCTGCGCAGCTACAAGCAATTGCCGGTGAATTTCTATCAGATTCAATTCAAGTTCCGCGATGAAATCCGACCCCGCTTCGGCGTCATGAGGGCCCGCGAATTTCTCATGAAGGACGCGTATTCGTTTCATACCGACGAAGCGAGCCTCGCCCAGGGCTACCGCCTCATGTACGAGGCGTACTCGCGCATTTTCACGCGCATCGGCCTGAAGTTTCGGGCCGTGCGGGCCGACGCCGGCAGCATCGGCGGGGAAACATCGCAGGAATTTCACGTGCTGGCGGATTCCGGCGAGGACGCCATCGTGTTCTCCGATGCCGACGACTACGCCGCGAATCTGGAGGTGGCCGCGACCGTCGCCCCCGCCACGCCCCGCCCGGCCCCCTCGGAACCGCTGACCAAGGTGGCCACTCCCAACGCACGCACCATCGCGGACATCGCCGCGCTGCTCAAGGTCGATGCCGCACGCTGCGTCAAGACCCTCCTCGTCGACGGCAGCGACGGCGGCGTGGTCGCCTTGGTTGTCCGCGGCGACCATGAATTGAACGCTGTGAAGTCGCAGAAGCTGCCGGGGGTCGCCTCTCCGCTGCGGATGTCGAGCGCCGACCGCGTGCGCAAGGCCACGGGAACCGAACCCGGTTTCATCGGGCCCATCGGCTTTGCCGGCAAGATCTATGTCGACCATGCCGCGGCTCATCTGGCGGATTTCGTCTGCGGCGCCAACGAGAAGGATATGCACTTCCGCGGCGCAAATTGGGGGCGCGACCTCGAGAGCCCGCTGTCCGTCGACATCCGCAACGCGCAGAGCGGCGACCCCAGCCCCACCGGCCGCGGAACTCTGCAGATCGCCCGCGGCATCGAGGTGGGTCATATCTTCCAATTGGGACAGCTGTACAGCGAGGCCATGCACGCCGCCGTGCTCGACGAGAACGGCAAGGCGCTGACGATGTTCATGGGCTGCTACGGCATCGGTGTCACGCGGGTCGTTGCCGCGGCCATCGAGCAGAACCACGACGCCAACGGCATTCTCTGGCCGGATGCGATCGCCCCGTTTCAAGTGGTCCTGGTGCCGATCAATTACCAAAAGTCGGCACGCGTCCAGGAGACCGCCGACGCGCTGTACCGGCAATTCAACGACGCCGGCATCGACGTCCTGCTCGACGACCGCGACGCCCGCCCGGGAGTCAAATTCGCCGATTCCGAGCTCATGGGAATACCGCACCGGATCGTCATCGGGGAGCGGGGACTGGATGCGGGAAACCTGGAATATCGTCACCGCCGCGAGACCGAATCGACGGAAATTCCGCTGTCGGATCCGATAGGCTATATTCGACATAAGTTAAATAGCTAGAGGACTCCGATGCGGCGGCCGTTGCCCGCGACAATCGCCTGCGCCTTCGTCGCTCTGGCGGGGTACTGCGCCCTGCCCGCGACCGCGCATGCGGATCAGCAGCGCGATCCGGAGCTCAAAGCGCTGCTGCAGAAGATCATGGGCAGTTCCGACTGCTTCGCCGATAAGTTCGACTCCGAAGTTTGGTACAAGGCCATGGAGCCGCGGCTCGCGCGGCTGGTGCCCAGTCACGAGGCGCGGGTCGAAATTCTCGACCATGTTTACTGCGAGGCGAAGCGCGACCCGGCGCTACAATTGCCCCCCGACCTGGTCCTTGCCCTGATCGAGGTCGAGAGCCGCTTTGACCGCTGGGCAGTATCGCCGGCCGGCGCTGTGGGACTGATGCAGGTGATGCCGTTCTGGCCGCACGAGCTGGGTGTGCAGAACCAATTGGTGCGCGTTGCGCCCAACATCCGCATGGGCTGCGAAATACTGCGCTACTACCTGCGCGCCGAGAACCGCAACTGGACTCGAGCGCTGGCGCGCTACAACGGCAGCGTCGGCCGCAACACCTACCCCGCACTGGTGATGCAGCGCTGGCAGCGGGTATGGCGCTTTTAAAAAAGACCGGGGATCAATATATGTTGAACCCCTCCGGGCCGGGCGGCACCGACTCGGGCTCCATCTCGCGAACCTCGGCAACTTTCGCCTGCGAGGGTCCGCGCGCCAGCCACACGCGCAGTTCATCGACCGCGGCTGCGGCGCCATGCGCCAGAACCTCAACGGAGCCGTCGGGTAGATTGCGGGCAAATCCGCGCACACCGAGCCTCTTGGCCTCGATGCGGGTGCTGTGACGAAAATACACGCCCTGTACCGTCCCAATCACGAGAAATCGGCGAGCGACTTCGTCGTCGCGGCCACGCTGAATACTCAAACAGGCTCCTGACTAGTGCGGCTGGGTCACCGGGGTTTCCGAATGCTGACTATTCGCATTCGCGAGGGCCGCGGCGGCGTGGCGCTTCGCTTCCTTCGCGGCCAACCGCGCCCGGGTGAACTCTTGTGCCTGCAGGTGCGTTTCAGCACGACCCAGCGCGGCCTGGGCGGCGTAGAAATCCGGCGACGTCGCACTCGTCGCGCCGGCCGCTTGAGCGGCCGCGATGGCCTGCCGCGCGTCGCTCATCTCCTGCACGGGTGCGCCGGCGCATCCGGCGAGACAGACGACACCGACAAATACTGCAATGAGGCGCAACATAGGGGACTGGGACACTAGCAACAGCCGCCAGGGCCGTCAAACCAGCCGCCGATATACAATGCTCGGCAAGTGCTAGCGAATCCGTTGCGCCGGCGCAGCACACTGACAAATTCCCTTGTGATTTCCCGGAAGAGTGCCGATGAACGAAATCCTGGTTCTGTATTATTCGCGCCAAGGCAGCACCGCCGCTCTGGCTCGGCAAGTATGCCGCGGCGTCGAGGCCGTCCCCGGAATGCAGGCGCGACTGCGCACCGTCGCGCCCGTGACGATCAGCACCGAACGGCTGGATCCGGCGGTGCCCAACGAGGGCCCGCCGTATGCGACTCACGAGGATCTGGTGCAATGCTGCGGGCTCATCCTGGGCAGCCCCACACGCTTCGGCAACATGGCCGCGCCCGTTAAATTCTTCCTGGATGGAACCAGCGCCCTGTGGATATCGGGCGCCCTCGAGGGCAAACCGGCGGCCGTGTTCACCTCCACGCAGACCCTGCATGGCGGCCAGGAGTCCACGCTGCTGTCCATGATGATTCCTCTCCTGCATCACGGCATGATCTTGGTCGGTCTGCCGTTCACCCTGCGCGGCTTGAGCGATACGCGCAGCGGCGGCACGCCTTATGGCGCGAGCCATGTGGCGGCGCTCAGCGGGCACGGGGAATTGTCGGAATCCGAGCGCGAACTGGCGTGCGCCTTGGGCCTGCGGGTGGCGACGCTCGCCGACCGCCTGCAGAATCGCCCGTGATTGCCGAATCCAAGGTGCGTTCGCTGACCATCGGGTTGTGGATCGCCGTCGCATTGAGCCTGCTCGCCTGGATGACCGCGGGGTATCCGCGGCTGATTTGCGTTTTCGCCGTACTTCCCATGCTCGCGCCGTTGAACGGTCTATTGCGCGGCCGCCGCCATACCTACGCGTGGGCGACGTTGTTCGCCGTTCCCTATCTGGTGTTTGCCCTGACTGAATTGTTGGCCAATCGCGCCGCGCGCTGGGTGGCGGCCGCGAGCTTGCTGCTGGTGTTCGCCTGGTTCTGCACTATGATTTTTTTCTTGCGTGTTTCTCGAGCGCGTCGCGAATGAAGGGGATGGTGAGCCGGCGCTGCGCCGCCAAGGACGCCTGATCGAGCCGGTCGAGAATGTCGAACAGGGAGGGCAGATCTCTCGGCACGCGCTTCAAGAGATATTCGGAAGTCTCGTAGGGCAGTTGCAGGCCGCGCTGAGCGGCGCGCAACCGCAGTGCTTCGATGCGCCCTTCATCATCGAGTTCGCGCAGTTGGTAGACGACGCACGCACCCGCGCGCGAGCGCCAATCCTCGAGCGACCATTCCGCTTGGCGCGGCGGCACTGTGGCGGCAAATATCAGGCGGGTCCGCAGCTCAGCCGCGTCGTTGAAAAGCCGGAACAGCGCCTTCTCCCACGCCGGATCTCCGGCGACCGCATCGGCGTCATCGACGCACAGTACACGAGTGCGCTCGAAACCCGACAGCGCCTCCGGCGGCAGGGCAAGCGATCGATTCAGCGGAAAATACGCAGCCGCTTCACCCGCGGCCGCACACACGGCCTGCAACAAGTGGGTCTTACCCGAACCGTGCGGGCCCCAGAGCCACAGCGGCGCAGGATCCGGCTTTTTGAGCGCCGCAACGATCTCACCGTTCGGGCCGGGCCAAAAGCTGTCGAACACGGCGTCCGCGCGCAACTGGACGCCGAGGGCCAGTTGCTTCACCGGCGTCGATCGCCGGCGCGCGCCGCGGCGCGCGGCTTCGCGAGACCCAACGCACGCCGTCCATAGATCAGCACATAGTCGATGCCGCTGACCACGACGGTCGCGAACACCAAGGATCCCAAAAGCATCACCACCCAAGCCGGCGGCCAGGAGCTTTCCTCCCTGCCGACAACCGCCAGAATGTAGGCGGCCTGACACATCGTGTTGAATTTGCTGACGATCGACGGACGTACCTCGAGCGGTCCGATGCAATACCGGAACAACAGCGCGCCGGCGACGATGATCACATCCCGCGCCACCGCGGCCGCCATCAGCCACAGCGGCACGAGCCGCAGGTACGCGAGCGTGACGAATACCGTCGCCAGCAGCAATTTGTCCGCCGCCGGATCGAGCACGGCGCCGAGTTCGGTCCGCCAGTCGAAGCGCTTGGCCAGGTAGCCGTCGGCCGCGTCCGAGAGCGCCGCGGCCCCGAACAAGACGAGGGTGGTTATCAGTTGGTGATGCGCCAATGCCACGGCGATGGGCGCGACGAGCAGGATCCTGATCGAGCTGATGAGGTTCGGGATTTGGCGCAGCGGCAGGGGCACGTGGTCAATGACGGAGTTCGAAGCGCAGAAGCCCCGTATCGCCGGGGGCAATCGGCTGCAGTGGGCCGTTCAAGGAAAGCGCGCGCCGCAGCGATTCAGCGCCGCCGCGCGTCGTCAATCGAAATCGAATGCTGCCGCCCGTGAACGCCACCACGCTCACGTGGGAAATGAACGTCAGCGATTCCAGATAGGTCTGCGCGCTCGCGTAGTCCCGAAGGTCGGCGACGCCGCCCACCTCGATGTCCACGGGTGCGACATTGCCGCTGGCGGCGAACAGCTCCGCATACAGATCCGCCGCGCGATTCACGCCTTCCAAGGGCCCGGAGAATTCACTGGTGCGATCCTGGAACAAAAGCGTCCAGCGTACGTTGGCGGCGGCACTCGTGCCGTTGGCGCGTCCGACGAGCACTCCCTCGCCGCTCGCGCGCCGGGCGGTTTCCACCAGCGTGGACGGTGCAGCGCCGCTCACCGCGGCATAGTCGAGGCGACTCCTCTGCAAATCGGCGGCGCTCGGCCAGACCAGCGGCACCCCGCGATATGCGGCCGTCGCGTCGATCGCCGCTTTCAGCTCCGAGGCGCTGTCGGCGGTGATGACCGTCCCGGACTGCGGACCCGTCTGGGCGGCGAGCAAGACGAAGGTCGAGGGGCGTTCGTGTCCCCACAGAGGCTGGCCGTTCTGCGTCAGCCATCGCTCGATGGCGGGTCCGTCGAAGGACACCCATAATTGACCGTCGGCGGCGCCACGATACTGCTGAACGTAGCGGCGCGCGTTGGCGATCAACGGCGCCAACGCCGGATCATCCTCGGCCGAGCGGCGTCCGGTCACACGAACCAGCACGGTTTTCATCGCCGTTTGGAAGGCGTCGTTCTGTCCAGCCTCGGAGCGGTCCGGGGCGGGCGCCGTCGCTTGGTACAGCTCCGCGCGCGACAGGGCGAATCCCGCGTCCGCGGGGTAAAGCACGGCCAAACTTAAGCACAAAATCGCTGCCGGACTCAACAAACGAAGAGAAAAGGCGCTTGGGTACTGTGCCATAGTGTTATCGGGGAAGCCTTGAGACACCTGAGGTAAAATACCACAGCTGGCCGACCGGCCGCGTCAGCTCAGCCGGCCGACCCATCCACGAAAAAGGACCCGAATGACCGAAAGAGCCCCCGTCACCTATCGCGAGGCCGGAGTCGACATCGACGCCGGCGAGGAACTTGTCGAGCGAATCAAGCCCCACGTCCGGCGATCCATGCGTCGCGAAGTGCTGGGCGGCATCGGCGGCTTCGGTGCCTTGGTCGAAGTACCGCTCGATCGCTATCGCAGACCCGTGCTGGTGTCGGGCACCGACGGCGTGGGCACCAAGCTGCGCCTCGCGATCGACACGCGGCGCCACGACACCGTGGGCATCGATCTGGTCGCAATGTGCGTCAACGACGTGGTCGTTCAGGGCGCCGAGCCGCTGTTCTTTCTCGACTACTTCGCGACCGGCAAACTCGACGTGGGCGTTGGCGAGCGTCTCATCGCCGGCATCGTCGAAGGATGCGTGCAAGCCGGCTGCGCACTGGTGGGTGGAGAAACGGCCGAAATGCCGGGTATGTATCACGGCGAAGATTACGATCTGGCCGGCTTCTGCGTCGGCATCGTGGAGAAAGACTCCATCATCGACGGCTCGGTGACCCGCGCCGGCGACGTGGTGCTCGGGCTGCCGTCCTCCGGACCTCACTCCAACGGGTTTTCGCTGATCAGAAAGATTCTTGCCGTCGCCGGCGCCGATCTGAATGCCCCTCTGGACGGGGCGACGCTGCTCGATCGGCTCATGGCGCCGACTCGCATCTACGTGAAACCGGTGCTGGGTTTGGTCGCCCAGCTGCCCGTGCACGGCTTGGCGCATATCACGGGCGGCGGTCTCGTGGAGAACATTCCGCGCGTGGTGCCGGACGGCTTGGAAGTCGTACTGGAGCGCAAATCTTGGCGCCGCGACCCGGTGTTCGACTGGCTGCAGCGCCACGGACAGGTCGCCGACGCGGAGATGTACCGCGTGTTCAACTGCGGCATCGGCATGACGATTCACCTGCGCGCCGGCAATGCCGATCGTGCCATCGCCATCCTGCGCGAGTTGGGCCAGGAGGCGCTCATCATCGGCGAAGTACGCGCCGGCAATCGCGGTGTCATCATCGCGTGAAGAGTTCGCTGACGCAGCGGCAGGTCGTCATCCTGATCTCGGGACGCGGCAGCAATATGCGTTCTCTCATCGAGCAAAGTCGCGAACCCGGCGCACCCTATACGGTATGCAGGGTATTTTCGGACAAGCCCGATGCCGCCGGGCTCGATTTGGCGCGGGGTCTCGGCGTTCCGGCGCAAGCGCTGCCCGCGGCCGACACGGATCGCGCCGCCTACGATCGCGCCCTGGCCGCCGCGATCCAAATCTACTCGCCGTCCTTGATCGTACTCGCCGGATTCATGCGCATCCTGTCCGCGCAGTTCGTCAAGGACTTTCCCGGGAAAATATTGAACATCCACCCGTCGCTGCTGCCCAAGTATCCGGGCTTGCACACGTACCGGCGCGCTCTGGAGGCTCGTGAGTCCGAGCACGGCGCAACGGTGCATTTCGTCACCGAACGACTGGACGGTGGTCCGCGGATCATCCAGGCACGCGTTGCCGTCACGGCGAACGACGACGAGGCGAGCTTGGCGGCGCGAGTGCAGGCGCAGGAACACCGCATCTACCCTGTCGCCGTGCGCTGGTTCTGCGAGGGTCGATTGCGCTACGACGCAGATTGCGCGTGGCTGGACGGCAGGCTGCTGCGCGAACCCGTGCAGTTCACCGGCACCGAAAGATAAGAGGCCCTATGAGTGTTCGAGCATTCACGGCGCTGTCGCTGGCGATCATCGCGGCCCCGATGACCGGGGCGCAGACGCCGTCCGCAGCCGATGCCGGCATCGCGCCCTTTTCCGCCCACTATCTGGCTGACTGGAAAAGCATCAACGTGGGCACCAGCGACCTCGAACTCAAGCAGGACGCAGAGCCGGGCCACTACCTCTACACATGGACGATCACGGCGCGCGGCATCTTCCGGCTGTACCGCGACGAGGTGACTCAAAAGAGCTGGCTCAGCATCAATGCCGATCACGTTCGCCCGGACAAGTACCGCGCCGAGGACGGCAAGTCCACCGTCAATCTGGATTTCGACTGGGATACCGGACGTGTGCGCGGCACTTCGGAAGATAAGGCGGTCGACTTGAAGGTCAATGACGGGATCCAGGACGTGATGTCCATCCAGGTCGAAGTGATGCTCGACCTGAAAAACGGAAAATTGCCGAAGACCTTCCAGATCATCGACAAAGATACCCCCAAGGAATTTACCTACAGCCAGGAAGGAACCGCCAATATCAGAACCGCCCTGGGGCAACTCGACACCGTCATCGTCGCCAGCCAGCAGGCCGGAAACAGCCGCATTTTGCGTATGTGGTTTGCGCCGTCCCTGGGGTTCGTGCCGGTGCAGGCGGAGCGCACGCGCGACGGCAAGTTGGAGTTTGCCATGCACATCAAGACTCTGCAGCGCTAGCTTAGCTCTCGGCCGCAGGTCAGCGCGGCCGCGCGTCGGCTAACCGCCGCCGGTCAGGTTTTCGGCAAGGTGACGCCGCGCTGACCCTGGTACTTGCCGCCGCGATCCGCGTACGAGGTCTCGCAAACCTCATCGGATTCGAAGAACAGCATTTGCGCCACGCCCTCGTTGGCGTAGATCTTCGCCGGCAGCGGCGTGGTGTTGGAGAACTCCAGGGTGACATGCCCTTCCCACTCGGGTTCCAAAGGCGTTACGTTGACGATAATGCCGCAATTCTTCACGAATACGCCGCCCTCCAACGCAAAATTGCCTGCTTCGGGCACCGTCAGACAATAGACATCGTGGTCGCCGGCAATCTCCCGCACCGCCACGACTTTGTGGTTACGGTAGGCGGGAGTCCCCCTGAATTTAGCAACAATTTCAGGAAAGCGCCGAAACACCGAGCGGTCGCAATCAAGCAGCGCCGCAGCACCCCGGATGGATCCCGTATCATCGAGTGCCCGGCGGACTGTGTCCTCGGTAATCTCCGCGCGTAGTTTAATGCGTCGCGCGATCTCGGCCTGGTTGCTCCGCCGCGTTCCGTCGTCCGCGGCCCAAGCATCTATCGCCAGGCGCGAGTAGCGCGCGCGTTCCGACGGATCGGAAAATCGACGAAGCATGGCCTGCCGATGCGCCTCGCGAGTTGCGTCAGTCGGGTTCCTGCGGGCCTCGATGACCCGTGAGCGGACTTGCTCGTACTGATCAGCTTGCCAGAATTCTGTGGCCCGACGTGATTGGATACGGCTGAAATGTTCACGCCATCGAGGATCTGCGGCCCGTCTGGTCAACGCGGCGCTGATGGCTGATCCGTGTTCGCCGGGATCGAAGTCCTCGCCGTAGTTGTCCGCGTTATGCAGACGTATGTGTTGCGACGCTTCCATCCTAATAATGTTTGTCGGCCGGTTATTACGCCGGTCAAAATCCAGGTGATGGCGATGCGTTCCACGCGCTTCGGCGTAGATGTTGTGCCTAAGGTTCCACTCGTCGGCCAGGTGGTGAGTGGAATTCAGATACCCGTCGATCGGCTGATACACCGATTCGTAGCCGCGGATCACGTCACGGTACAAGGGCATCAGCGCATCACCCGGGCGAAGCGCATGGGCCGCCGTCATCCGCCCGTTTCGCCTCATGAACAGGTGATCGGGGGTGGCGTGAATCCGCTCGCCATTATCCAGTTCGACTTCAAGCAGCGAATCTCGGCCGACGAATCGAGGTGCGTCCAGCAGGCTGACGATGAGGCGGCCGTTCTGGCCGATGCTATACCCCCAAAACAGCTCACCCGAGTCGTGCCTCTTGGCCATCTCCTCGAGAGTGGGCGCAGTTCCGTCAACCAGCGCGACGCGGGTATCGCCGCGGAAACAGCGTGCGTAGGTACTTTTTCCGAGACAAGCCACTAAAACGTTGCGCGGAATGCGGAAGAATTCCACCGTGCTCGCGAGCGCAAAGGAGTTCGGCGGAATGATGCACACCGGCCCTTTGAAATCCACGAAGGACTTCTCGTCGAAATTCTTCGGGTCGACGATGGTGGAGTTGATGTTGGTGAAGATCTTGAATTCGTCGGTGCAGCGCACGTCGTAGCCGTAGCTCGACGTTCCGTACGACACAATCTTGTGCCCGTCCGCCATCCGCACCTGTTGGGCGGAGAACGGTTCGATCATCCCGTGCGTCGCGGCCATGCGGCGGATCCAACGGTCGCTCTTGATGCTCATTAGGTTGCTTCTACTGTGATCTTGGGGAATGCCCGGCTGTAGTCCTTGTTCAAGGTCGACAGCCGCGCTGCCGTGCGGCGCGCCATCTGAAGGTAGGCCTGGGCGCGGGCGCTGCCGGGCTCGGCAATCACCGTGGGTGAGCCGCCGTCCGCGTCCTCGCGGATACGGATATCCAGCGGCAGCTCGCCGAGCAATTGCACGCCGTATTGAGCCGCCATGCGGGCACCTCCGCCGCTGCCGAACACGTGCTCGGCGTGACCGCACTGGCTGCAGATATGCACGCTCATGTTCTCCACCACGCCGAGCACCCGAACCTCGACCTTTTCGAACATCTTGAGGCCCTTGCGTGCATCCAGCAGGGCAATGTCCTGGGGCGTGGTGACGATGACGGCGCCGCTGACCGGCACTCGCTGAGCCAGCGTCAGCTGTATGTCGCCCGTACCGGGCGGCATGTCGACGACGAGGTAATCCAAATCACCCCAGATCGTATCGCCCAAGAGCTGAGTCAGCGCCTGGGTCACCATCGGTCCTCGCCACGCCATGGGCTGTTCCGGATCGATCATGAAACCGATGGACATCACTTCGACGCCGTGCGCGCGCAAGGGGGTCAGATGCTTGCCATCGGTGCTCTGCGGCTTTGCGCCCGCCAGGCCCATCATCAGGGGTTGGCTCGGCCCGTAGATATCGGCGTCCAGCAAGCCGACTTTGGCGCCCTGGGCGGTCCACGCCAACGCCAGATTCGCCGCCGTCGTGGACTTCCCGACGCCGCCCTTGCCCGAGGCCACCGCCACGATATTCTTAACGCTTCCCAAGGGCTTGAGAGTACGCTGTACGGCATGCGCCGTGATTTCCGCCCGCAAGCGTAGCGCCAGGCGGGCCTCACCCAGGAGCGGCTGCAGGTGTTCCTGCAAGGCGGTCCCGAGTTCGGCGGCATAATCGGCACAGGGAAAGCCGAGGACGAGTTCCACGTTCACCACCCCCGCTTGGAGTGTGACGGACGCCACAGTCTTCGCCTCCCCCAGCGTTTGGCCGAGGTAGGGGTCGCGGTAGGTCAACAGTTGTTCGCGGATGGCGTTATCCGCGCTGGCAGCTTGATTCATAAGAGACCGTAATTGTACCGCAGGCGGACAACCGCGTGCGGTGTGGCATAATTGTGACCTGAGAATCAGATCCGCGGCGGGCCTGAAAATACGATGACAATAGATGGCTCGCGACGGATCTGCAAAGTGGGCACCGAATGAGTTTATTTACCAACTATCGTGCCGATCGGCTCATTGCCGAGGTCAAGTCGAGCGGAAACCCGGGCAGTCCCCTGGCGCAGAAAGCCTTGGAAAAGCTGGGGCAGCTCGGGCCGAGCGCCATTGAGCCCATCGTCGAAGCCCTCGCGACGGCGGAGAAGCGCGAGACCCTGGCGTACGTCGAAGTGCTTTCGCGTCTGATCGATTCGAAAACCCTCCCGCAATTGTTGAAGATCATGGCGGAGGCCAACGGCCGCGCGATGTCCGGCATTGCGTGGGCGCTTTCCTCCAGCAAGAGCTATCCGGCCGGCGCGCTGCTCGACGCACTGAGCAAGCCCTCGATGCCGAAGCAAGCCATTATCGATGTCATTGCGGCGCAAAAGGGCCGCTACACGGTGCGCGAGCTCCTGAACGCCGCCTATTCCCAGGAGGCCAACGAAAGATCGGGTTTGTTCAAGATCATCGCCGAGATCGCCGACGAATCTTCGATCGACGATTTGGTGGCCAGGATCGAGGGCAAGGATCCGGTAGCCCGGCTGCACATCATCAACGTGCTGTCGCGCTTCAATACGCCCAAAGTGCAGCAGGCGGTGCAGAAGCAGCTCAAGGACAGCAGTAAGTTCATCCGCTCCGCCGCGCTCTCGGCCCTCTCCAAGATGGACGGTCCCTTCGATATGGCCCTGCTTTGCGGCATGCTCCGCGACCCGGAAATCGAAGTGCAGAACAAGGCGGTCGACGTCGTCGTGCATGCCAACCATCCCGAAACGATCAAGTACCTGGTCGACGTGCTCAAGGACGAGAATGAATACGCCCGGCGCGCGGCCGTCGAGGTGCTGAACGTGGTTGGGACGTCGAAATCGGTCAAGTACCTGCTCGAGGTGATCGCCGATAGCGATTGGTGGGTGCGCACGCGCGCGGCCGATGCGTTGGGCAAGATCGGCGGCCCGCGGGTGGTCGACGCGGTGCTTGCGCTGATCAAGGACGAGAATCAGGACATCCGGCGCGCCGCCATCGAGATCCTCAACCAGACCAAGGATGAGCGCGCGGTGGCGCAGTTGATCGATGCCACCAAGGACGCCGACTGGTGGGTGAGCGAACGCGCCGTGGATGCGCTCGCCGAGATCGGCAGCACCAAGGCGCTGCCGCGGTTCCTGGAAATGCTGGCCGCGGGCGAGCCCAAGTCCCTGCCGACCGTCATTCGCGCCATCGGCAAGATCGGCGATCAGAAATGCATCGAGCAACTGCTGCCCATGCTGCAAAGGCCGGAAAACGAAATCAAATCGGAGGCCATCGGCGCGCTCGCCCGGCTGGCCGACGAGCGGCGTGCCGACACCATCCGATTGAGGTTGCAGTCGGTGGCAACCAGCGCCGACGCCACCATCAGTCAGGCCGTCGCCCGCGCCATGACCGAACTGGACAACCGGTTCTCGACGCAGCAAATCGCGGCCAATCAGCGCGCCGAGAGAATGCAGGAACCGGCGAAGACGCTGCTCATCGACAATCAAGATATCGCCAAGATCGTCAAGGAGCAGGAGGTCGAGAAGGCCAAGTTGGACATCGCGACGTTGAAGACGGGCGATATCATCGAAGGCCGCTACAAGTTCATCGAGAAGATCGGCAAGGGTGCGTTCGGCACGGTATTGCTCATGGAAGATACCGTGGTCGAGGAACGGCTGATCCTGAAATTCCTGAATGCCAATGTGTCCGCGGATGAAGAGATGATGAAGCGGTTCGTGCACGAGTTGCGCTACAGCCGCAAAATCACGCACAAGAACGTTATCCGCATCTACGATTTCTTGTATATCAAGGGCAACTACGCCATCTCGATGGAATACTTCCCGTCCCACACGCTGGGCGGCGAAATCGTCAACGAGAAGCCGGTCCAGCTCAAGCGTGCGGTAAAATTCGGCATCGACATCGCCACCGGCATGGCGGTCGCCCATCAGGCCGGCATCGTGCATCGCGATTTGAAGCCCGCGAACATCCTGATCGACAACGACGGCCTGCTCAAGATCGTCGACTTCGGCGTGGCGGCGGCGCAGAGCCAGGGCGACACCCAGCTGACCAAGACCGGCTATGTCATCGGCTCGCCCAAGTACATGGCGCCGGAACAGATTCTCGGCAAGAAGGTGGACGAGCGGGCGGACATCTACAGCCTCGGGGTGATTCTCTACGAGATGTTCTCCGGGATCCCACCGTATTCCCGCGGCGATCACATGTCGGTCATGTACCAGCATGTGCAGGGCAAGGCGCGCCCGCCGATCGACATCAACAAGGAATTGCCGTTGGAATTGAACAACTTAGTCATGAAATGCATGTCGTTGGACAAGGCAAAGCGCGCTCAAACCATGGACGAACTGCGACTTTCGCTCGAGAAATTCCTCTGAGGGCTTGACGGACCTCACGTTTATGGCCCATGGAGGGCCGAAACACTCGAAAATCCAATTGCTTACGGGTAGCCTTACACGTTATGGCAAGAATCGACGCGTTCCTCAAGCTGGGCGTGGCCCAGGGCTGCTCGGACCTGCACTTGGCGGTCGGCGTACCGCCGATGCTGCGGATGCACGGGGATCTGATGCCGATCAAGTTTCGCGAACTGGGCGAGGCGGAACTCGAGGGCTACATCACCGAGGTGCTGACCCAGAATCAGCTGAAACACCTGCGCGCCGGCAACGACATCGATTTTTCGTACGTGTCCGCCGAGGGCGGCCGCTTCCGCGTCAACGTATTCCGCAAGGAGACCGGGATCGGCGCCGCGTTTCGCGCCATCCCCACGCAGATGCCGACCATCGAGCAGCTCGGGCTGCCGCCCATCGTGCGCAAGCTGTGCGACTACCACCAGGGCATGATCCTGGTGACGGGCTCCACCGGGACCGGCAAGTCCACCACCCTCGCCGCGATGATCGATCATCTCAATTCGACCCGCGCGCTCAACATCATCAGCCTGGAAGATCCGATCGAGTTCGTCCACCGCAGCAAGACCAGTCAAGTCATCCAACGCGAGCTGGGCACGCACCTGCCGACCTTCGCCGAGGGCGTGCGCGCGGCCATGCGCGAGGATCCGGACGTCATCCTGGTCGGCGAGTTGCGCGACGCCGAAACCATCTCCATGGCGATGACCGCGGCCGAGACCGGACATCTCGTGCTCGGCACCCTGCATACCACCAGCGCCACCAAGACCATCGATCGCATCGTCGACGCCCTGCCCACGGAAGAACGCGAGCAAACCAAGAGCTTCCTGTCGCAGAGTCTGATCGCCGTCATCACGCAGGTGCTGCTCAAGAGTCCCGATCAGCGCTCGCGCCGCGCCGTGTGCGAAATCATGGTGCTGACCAAGGCCATCGGCAAGCTGATCATGACCGACCAGTCGCACCAGATTCCGAGCCAGCTGCAGATGGGCAAGGAGTACGGCATGCAATTGATGGATCAGGCATTGCTCGCCGCCATCAATGCCAAGGAAGTCGATCCCGAGCAGGCCTACTCCTACGCGTCGGACAAGCGCCAATTCCAGCGTTTCGTCACCGACATGACGGGCGTTCAAGCGGCAGTGTCCGCCCCTGCGGCGCCGCCGGCGCCTGCACCCGCGAATACTTGAGAGAGCCGCCGTGGCCGCCATCGACACATTCTTGAATCAAGTGCTGGAGCGCAACGGGTCGGATCTGCATTTCTTGGCGGGCGATCCGCCGCGGGTGCGACAGTACGGTGAGCTCAAGTCATTGCGCCCGGAGCCTCTCGAGGCCGAGATGGTCAAGACCGCGCTGTACGAGATCATGCCGAAATTGTCGGTCGAGCGGTTCGAGTCCAAGGACGGCACGGATTTCGCCTACGCCATTCCCGGCGTCGCCCGGTTCCGCGTCAATGTGATGAGGCAGCTGAACGGCATGGGCGCGGTATTCCGGGCGATCCCGTCCAAGGCACGCACGGCCGCGGAGCTCAACCTGCCGGAAGCCGTGATGGGTCTCTGCAAGATCAACAGCGGCCTGATCCTGGTCACGGGCAAGACGGGCTCGGGCAAGTCCACCACGCTTGCAGCCATGATCGACGACATCAATACCCGCGAGAAGGGCCATATTCTCACCATCGAGGATCCGATCGAATTCGTGCATTTGCGCAAGAACTGCTTGATCAGCCAGCGCGAGATCGGAGTGCACGCGACCTCCTTCTCGTCGGCACTGCTGTCGGCGTTGCGCGAAGATCCCGACGTCATCCTGGTTGGCGAGTTGCGCGACCTCGAGACCATGAGCATCGCGGTGACCGCCGCGGAGATGGGCATTCTGGTGATGGGCACGCTGCACACCAACGGCGCCGCCGCCACCGTCGATCGATTGGTAAACGCATTCCCCGCGGACAAGCAGCCGCACGTTCGCACCATGCTGTCGACCAGCCTGCGCGGCGTGGTCTCCCAGCAGCTCATCCCCAAGGTCGACAAACAGGGCCGCGTCGCCGCTCTCGAGATCCTGATCAATACGCCGGCCGTCGCCAATCTCATCCGTCAAGGCAAGATGGACCAGCTGGAAAATGCGATGCAAAGCGGCTCGGCGGTCGGCATGCGGCTGATGGACACGGCCATTCAGGCGCTGATGGATCAGCGCCAAATCACCGGCAAGGAAGCTTTCAAGAAAGCGATCAACAAATCGCGCTTCGAGCAGTTCCGCGAGGCTTCGTAATTCGGCGGTGGGTATCGCCGCCCGGCCGGCGCCCGCAGCGCCCGCAGCGCCCGCTATGAGCGCTGCCGTCGTCGTCGCAGGCTCCTGATCGCGCCTGCGAAAAGCTGCCGCGCGCTGTAAACTGTTGGGATGACCCGCAAACTCTTCGTCACTACCGCGCTGCCCTACGCCAACGGCCCGTTCCACATCGGGCATATCATGGAATACATCCAGGCGGACATCTGGGTGCGCTTCCAGCGAATGCTCGGAAATGTCGTGCATTTCGTCAGCGCGGACGACGCGCACGGCGCGCCGATCATGCTCAAGGCCGAAGCCGAGGGCATCTCCCCCCAGGAGCTCGTTGCGCGCATCACCGCCGATCGGCCCCGGTACCTGCGCGGCTTTCATATCGGCTTCGATCATTGGTATTCGACGGATTCGCCGGAGAACGTGGCGCTCTCCCAGGACATCTACCGCCGGCTGAAAGCCGCGGGGCTCATCTACGTCAAGGCGGTCGAGCAGTTCTACGATCCGGTAAAGGCCATGTTCCTGGCGGATCGCTACATCAAGGGCGAATGCCCCAACTGCCACGCGAAAGACCAATACGCCGACGCATGTGAGGTCTGCAGCATCGTCAATTCGCCCACCGATCTGATCGAACCGTATTCGACGCTGTCCGGCGCAAAGCCGGTCATGAAAACGTCCGACCACTATTTTTTCAGGCTGTCGGATCCCAAATGCGTGGAATTCCTGAGCGGATGGCTCGACACCCCGGGGCGGTTGCAGCCGCAAGTAGTCAACAAGGCGCGCGAGTGGCTCGCAGGCTCGGGCGAAGCAGCGCTAGACGATTGGGACATTTCCCGCGACGCCCCCTATTTCGGCATTCCGATCCCCGACGCGCCCGGCAAGTATTTCTACGTGTGGCTGGACGCCCCAATCGGCTACCTCGCATCGCTGCAGAACTACTTCGATACCGGCAAGGCGCGCGCGCGCGGCGAACACCGAACCTTCGCGCAATTTCTCGCGGCTCCCGACACCGAGCAGTTGCATTTCATCGGCAAGGACATCATCTACTTCCACACGTTGTTCTGGCCCGCAATGCTGAAGTTCGCGGGGTCTCCTTACAAGGTGCCCGATCATGTCTACGCGCACGGCTTCATCACGGTGTCCGGCGAGAAGATGTCCAAATCGCGCGGCACCGGCATCAGCCCGCTGCGATATCTCTCGATCGGGATGAATCCGGAGTGGCTGCGCTACTACATCAGTGCCAAGTTGAATTCGAACGTCGAGGATCTGGATTTCAATCCGGACGACTTCGTTGCGCGGGTGAACAGCGATCTGATCGGCAAATACGTCAACATCGCGAGTCGCGCCGCGACCTTTATCACGAGGTATTTTGACGGAGCGCTCGAGTACAGCGGCGACCGGGAGCGGATCGCGCGCGAAGCGCATGAAATCGCGCTTCGCGTGGCCGAACACTACGAAACGCGCGATTTCGGCAAGGCGATGCGCGAGATCATGGGCCATGCGGATCGCATCAACCACGATTTCGATGCGCACCAGCCGTGGGTTCTTGCCAAGGATACGGCGAGGCGCGCGGAACTCCAGGACGTCTGCTCGCGGGCACTGCAGGGGTTCAGGCTGCTGAGCGTGCTCATCGCGCCCGTGCTGCCGGATCTCGCGGAGCGCGTCGCGCGCGAGCTGTTCGGGCTCGACCGGCCCTTTGCGTGGACCGACAGCGACGTGCTGCCCGCGCGAATCAACCCATTTCGGCACTTGATGGCCCGGGTCGATCCGAAACAACTCGACGCCCTGTTCGAAGCCGGCAACGAACCCGCGCCTGCCGCGACGCAGGTAGAGGCCGCCGTTGCCAAGGCCAAGGGCGCCGCCGCAACGGCGCACACCGCCTCGCGGCCGGCGGCCGCGTCGGATGCGGCAAGCCTTGCGAATGCCGCGGCCGTCGAGGGGAATTTGATTTCCATCGATGAGTTCCTCCGCGTCGATCTGCGGGTGGCCAAGGTGCTCGGCGCGGATCTCGTGGCCGGCGCGGACAAACTGGTGAAACTGCGGATCGATGTGGGCGAACTCGGCCAGCGCGAGATTTTCGCCGGCATTCGGGCGGCGTACGATTGTGCAACCTTGGTGGGCCGTCTCATCGTGGTGGTCGCGAATTTGGAGGCGCGTAAGATGCGCTTCGGCACTTCGGAGGGCATGATGCTGGCCGCAGGCCCCGGCGGGAAGGATATCTTCGTTTTGTCGCCGGACAGCGGAGCGGCACCCGGCATGCGGGTCAAATGAAATGAACGAGACCGCGCCCGACATGGTGGCGCGCATCGATGCGCTGTTGCCGCAGACTCAATGCACGCGCTGCGGTTTCAGCGGCTGCACACCCTACGCCGCCGCGGTGGCGAGCGGCGAGGCGCAAATCAACCAATGCCCGCCGGGCGGCCGCGCCACCATTGCTGCCTTGGCTGATCTTCTCGGCCGCCCCGTTCTGCCCTTGAATCCCGTTTATGGGGTGGAACGCCAGCCGCTTATCGCCTGGATCGACGAATCGCGCTGCATCGGTTGCGCGCGCTGCCTCGACCCCTGCCCGGTGGACGCCATCGTCGGCGCCGCCAAACACATGCACACCGTCCTTGCAGAGGCGTGCACCGGCTGCGAACTGTGCCTGCCGCCCTGCCCCGTCGATTGCATCGAAATGCGGCCCGGGCCGGCACCCGCGCCCGATCAACCGCTGCTCAACCGCGGGAGATTCAATGCGCACACCCGACGCCTGTCGAATCGGCGTATCGAGCGGCAGCGGCAACTCGACGCAAAGAAGGCGGCGGCGCCAGGACACAGGATGGAATCGTGAACGATGCGAAGCGGCGCGCAATTTTTGAACGGTTGCGGGCGGCAAATCCTGAGCCGCGAACCGAATTGCAGTTTTCGTCGCCGTTCGAACTGCTGGTGGCGGTGATCCTGTCGGCCCAGGCGACCGACAAGAGCGTGAACAAGGCCACGGCCGGTTTGTTCCGCGACGCTCATACGCCGGCTGCCATGCTTGCGCTCGGAGTCGACGGACTTTCGCGTCATATTCGCTCCATCGGTCTGTACAACAGCAAGGCCAAGAACATCATCGAAACCTGCCGGCTGCTGATCGAGCGCCACTCGGGCGAGGTGCCCGCGTCGCGCGAAGCACTCGAACGCCTGCCGGGCGTCGGCCGAAAAACTGCCAACGTCGTTTTGAATACGGCATTCGGGCAACCGACCATCGCGGTGGATACGCACATATTCCGCGTCGCCAACCGCATCGGCCTCGCCGCGGGCAAGACCCCAAGAGCGGTGGAGGATAAGCTCCTGAAGGTCGTGCCGCCGGAGTTCCTGAAGGACGCGCATCACTGGCTGATCTTGCTCGGGCGGTACACCTGCAAGGCGCGCAATCCGGCCTGCCCGGCCTGTGTCATCAAGGATCTTTGCGAGTATCGTCACAAGACCCATGCCAGTGTTTGATTCCCACACCCGCGAGCAATTGCGCCAGACCTATGCGGAGGCGTGGCGCAAACACCTGGCGCGGTCGCCGCTGACGCCGCTCGAAGCCATGATTACCGACGTCGTCGGCGCGCATCCCGAATATCAGGCCATCGTGGGGGATCCCGAGACGGCCCTGGCGTTTGAACCCAGCGCCTCCGGGGCAGCCGAGAATCCCTTTTTACATATGGGCCTGCATCTGGCGGTTCGCGACCAGGTGTCGGTCGATCGGCCCCCGGGCGTCCGGGAACTTCACCGCGCACTCCAAGCGCGGTACGGCGACCTGCATCTTGCCGAACATGTGCTCATGGAAGCGCTCGGCGAAGTGCTCTGGCAGGCGCAGCGCGCAGGCCATGCGCCGGATGAGGGCCGGTATCTGGCGCTGGCCCGCAGATCTCTCGAAGGTTAAGCAAGCTTCATCCGCGCTTCATGGGTGCGGCAATTCATCGACGCTATTCTGGGGTGTATGAGCGCGAGGCTTTTTACGAGTTTTGCGGCCGTGGCGGCCGCTTTGTCCCTGAGCCTGTGGGCGATGGCCGGCGGCCATGCAGACGCGCCCGCAGCACCGCCGGCGCCGGCAGCTCCCGCCGTTGCCGCTCCCGCTTCCGCCACCGCTTCCGGCGCTGCTTCCGGCGCTGCTTCCGGCGACGCGGCCGCCAAGCATGCCAAGCGCACCGCCTGCCTCAAGGATGCCAAGACCAAGAAGCTGGTGGGGGCGGAAAAGACCTCGTTCCTGAAGAACTGCATCGCAGCTCCTAGCCAGGCGCGCGCACCCTGACCGACCGCGTGCCGGCCGACGATTTTCGCTTGATCGATGTAGCCTTGACGCTTCGCTTGAGGGAACCGGACCTGATTCGCCGGCCGAACTCTTGGAGGCAGGCCCTAGCCAGAGGCTGCAGGCTGGACTCCAACCGGCGGTAACCCGCCACCAGGTCGGAGCCGAAAGGTGTCAGGATCACGCCGCCGCCCCCGCGGCCGCCGACTTGGGCGCGCGCCACGCGGCGATCGAAGCTGACATTTAAGTCCTCGAGCAGCAGCCATGCCCGCCGGTAGCTCATCCCCATCTCGCGCGCGGCTTGCGACAGGGAGCCGGTGCGCGCTATTCCTTCCAGCAGTTCGATCTTGCCCAATCCGACCGAACTGCGGTTGCCGAAATCGACCCGAAACCGCACGGCGAGAGTGCTGGCCACGAGAACGCCCCCTAAGATTTCCGTGGCGGTGCAAGCGTCACCGTGAGCAAGACCTTGTCCATCGCCGCGTTGCTGAACTGCAGAGTGAAGGGCTTCGCGCCGGCGAGGTCGAACACGACGATCTTGTGGGGTGGGCTGCACGAGTGCTGTCCCTGATAGTCCGTGGGGCGCAGCAAGACCCCATTCGCTGCGACATCGATCCAAAACGGGACATCGACGGCAACACGGTAACTGCCGGGTACCGCTACCTTCAGCGTCGCCAATCCGGCAAACGACTGCGTACCGGTCAACGGCTTGCCCGGAGGAACGGAGAAAGCCACGGTGTCCTGGGTCTGGAGCTGCAGCCGATAGAGGCGATTCGGTACGATGAGCGGCGCAGACGCCCGGTCATACCCTGCGGTCAAGTCGGCGGGAGCTCCGGCGAACAGGATCCTCTCCTTGCTCACGTCCCATTTAAAATCCACACAGTCCTCGTCGGCGCCGGCCGGCAGCGCAAAGCTCCCCAGGAGAAGCGCGAGAAGCATTGAAACTGCCGGATTGCGTGTCGATTGCTTGGGCCGTGGAATACTCATACGGGCTCCTTGCGCTTGGGGATGTAGAGATCGGTCAACGTACCCTCAAATGCCTCGGCCGCAAATGCGACGGTCTCCGACAGCGTCGGATGCGGATGAATGGTCAAGCCGATATCGGCCGCATCGGCGCCCATTTCAATGGCGAGCGCCACTTCGGCGATCAAGTCCCCCGCGTTGGTGCCTACGATTCCGGCGCCGATGATCCGATGGGTTTGCTTGTCGAACAGCAGCTTGGTGAAACCTTCGTCGCGGTTGAGCGCGAGAGAGCGGCCGCTGGCTGCCCAGGGAAACAGACCCTTACCGTACTCGATGTTGCGCGCCTTGGCCTCGATTTCATTGACGCCCGCCCAGGCAATCTCGGGGTCGGTGTACGCCACGGAGGGAATACAGCGTGCGTCGAACGCGGATTTCTGCCCCGCGGCGACTTCCGCAGCCACCTTGCCCTCGTGGCTCGCCTTGTGCGCCAACATCGGCGCTCCGACCACATCGCCGATGGCGAAAATATGCGGCACATTGGTGCGCATTTGCTTGTTCACTTCGATCAAGCCTCGGGCGCTCACGCTGACGCCGGCCGCGGCGGCATTGACGGTATTGCCGTTGGCGGTCCGTCCCACCGCCACCAGCACTCGGTCGAAGATCTGCGGCGGCGGCGCATCGGGCCCGTCGAAGGTTGCGCGCAGCCCTTCGGCGGCAGACTCGAGTTTGGCAACCTTGGTGCCGAGTAAAATACGCTCGTAGCGCTTCTCAATTCGCTTCTGCAGGGGCCGCACCAGATCGCGGTCCGTGCCCGGCATCAATCCATCGCTCAGTTCGACCACGGTAACTCGCACGCCGAGCGCATCGTAGACGCAAGCCATTTCCAAACCGATGATGCCGCCGCCGATCACCAGCAGCCGCTTGCAATCCGGCGGCAACTCCAGGGCGCCGGTCGAGTCGATGACCCGGGGATCATCCGGCATCCCGGGCAAGCGTGCGGACTCGGAGCCGGCTGCGATGATGCACTGCTTGAAATCGACGCGCCGGCGATCGCCCGCGCCCTGCACCTCCATCGTGAAGGGTCCCGTGAATTTGCCTTCGCCTTGAATCACGGTGACCTTGCGCTGCTTGGCCAGCAGCGAAAGCCCGTTGGTCAATCGGGTGACGACGCGATTCTTCCAGTCACGCAGACGATCGAGGTCGATTTGTGGGGGAGCGAACACGATGCCCGCGCCGGCCATGTCGGAGGCATCCTCGATCACCTTGGCCGCATGCAAGAGCGCTTTGGAGGGGATGCAGCCGACGTTCAAGCACACGCCGCCCAGCATCGGCCAGCGCTCGACCAGGGTCACCTTGAGGCCAAGATCGGCGGCACGAAACGCGGCAGTATACCCGCCCACCCCGGCACCCAGCACCACGAGATCGACGGCCCCCGGAGGCGCAACCGCGGCGCCGCCACCCGATGCGATTGCTGCGGCGGCCTTGGGCGATGCGGCGGCCTTGGGCGACGCGGTAGTCGCGGGTGCCGCGGCCTGTGGAGGCGAAGCGGCTGACGGAGCCGCGGCCGGCGCAGGTGCCGTGGCGGGTGCAGGTGCCGCGGCGGGTGCGGGTGCCGCCGCGGGTGCGGGTGCCGCCGCGGACGTTGGTGCCGCGGGGGGTGCCGCGGATGCGGCGGCCTCCGCTACTTGCACCGTGGCGATCAGCGCACCTGCAACCACCTCGTCGCCCTTCTTGAGTTCGATGGATTCGACCACGCCGTTCACCGGCGAGGGCACATCCATCGAGGCCTTGTCGCTCTCGAGGGTGATCAGCCCATCGTCGACGCGAATCTCACTGCCTTTCTTGACGAGGACATCGACGACCGTGACGCCCTTGGCCTCCCCCATATCCGGGACTCGGACCTCGGCGAGACTCACAGAAGCGCCTTGACGTCGCCGAGCGCTTTGGCGAGAAACACGACGAAGCGTGCGGCTTCGGCGCCGTCGATGACCCGATGGTCATAGGACAACGACAGCGGCAGCATCAGGCGCGGCAGAAACGCGCCCTTGTCGTACACCGGTTTCTGGCTGGATTTCGATACGCCCAGGATGGCGACTTCCGGCGCGTTGATGATCGGGGTGAACGCCGTGCCGCCGATGCCGCCCAGGCTCGACACCGTGAACGTTCCACCTTGCATCTCGGTGTTCTTCAATTTGCCGGCCCGCGCCTTCTCCGACATCGCCGCGAGGGCGCGCGCAATTTCGTACAGGCTCAGCCGATCGGCGTTCGCGATGACGGGAACCACCAGGCCGTTCGGCGTATCCGCCGCAAATCCGATGCTGAAGTATTTCTTGAGGACGAGATTCTCTCCGCCCGCATCCAGCGAAGAGTTGAAGCGCGGAAATTCCTGCAACGCCAGCAGACAAGCCCTGATGATGAAGGCCAGCGGCGTGAGCCGCACTCCTTCCTCGGACGCCTTGGCTTTGAGCGCATTGCGTACGGCCTCGAGCTCGGTAATATCGGCGTCCTCGTGCTGCGTAACATGCGGCAGATTGATCCAGCTGGCCTGCAGCCGCGCACCGGAAATCCGCTGTATTCGCGACAGCGGCTTGATCTCGATCGCCCCGAACTGCGCGAAATCCACCACGGGCACCTTGGGCAGGGCCGAGGCAACCGCCGCCGCCGCCGGCGCGCTGAGAATCCCTTTCACGTGGGCCTTCACATCCTCTTGGGTGATGCGCCCCTTGGCGCCGGTGCCCTGAACCCGGCCCAAATCGGCGCCCAGCTCGCGCGCGAACTTGCGCACCGAAGGACTGGCGTAGGCCCTCGAGAAGGCGTTCTCGTCGATGACGGCGTCGATGTGCGCGCCTGATGCTGCGCGCGCGGCAACCGGCGTTGCGGCAGCGGTCGCGGCGGTAGCGGCGGTAGCGGGTGCGGCGGCAACGGGCGCGGCGGCAATGGGCGCGGCGGCGGGTGCCGGGGCCGGCTTGGCCGGCGCAGTCTCGGCAGGTGCCTGCGTTGGCGCGACCGCGGCAGCGGTCGCAGCAGCAGGCTCCAGCAGCAGGATCAGCGAACCTTCGGAAACTTTGTCGCCCTGTTTGAGCTTGACCCCCGTAATGCGCCCCGCCGCGGGCGCCGGCACGTCCATCGCCGCCTTTTCGGTTTCGATGGTGATCAAGGGGGTTTCCTTCTCGATCTGCTGGCCGTCCTTGACCAGAACCTCGATGACGTTGACGTCCTTGAAGCCGCCGATGTCGGGAACCAGAACTTCCACGGGTTGAGCCACGGTGCCGCCTAGACTGACAGGGGATTGGGTTTTTCTGGATCGATGCCGAAGGCCTGCATGGCATCGGTCACCGTCTGCTTGTCGATCTTGCCGTCGTCCGCCAGGGCCTTGAGGGCCGCAATCGCCACGTAATGCCGATCCACTTCGAAGAAGCGGCGCAGCTCCGCGCGGGAGTCGCTGCGGCCATAGCCGTCCGTGCCCAGCACCGCGTAGCGGCCGGGGACCCACTGCCGAATCTGATCCGCCACTGTCTTTACATAATCGGTCGCAGCGATGAAGGGGCCCGTCCGATCCGCGAGCGCCTGCTGAATATAGTTCTGCTGCCGCGGCTCATTCGGATGCAGCAGGTTGTGGCGCTCCACGGCCAACGCGTTCTTGCGCAGTTCGCTGAAGCTCGTGACCGAATACACGTCGGCGGGAACGCCGTAGTTCTTCTCCAACAGTTCCGCCGCCGCGAGCACCTCGCGCAGTATGGTCCCGGAGCCGAACAGGGTGACTCGCACCTTGCCACGCCCGCCGATTTGCAGCAGGTACATGCCGTTCAAAATGCCCTGCGCCACGCCGGCCGGCATCGCCGGATGCGCGTAGTTCTCGTTCATGCAGGTGATGTAGTAGAAGATGCTTTCCCCATCCTGGTACATGCGCCGGAGCCCATCCTGCACGATCACCGCGAGCTCAAATGCGTAGGTGGGATCGTAGGCGACGCAATTCGGAATCGCGGTCATGACCAGCTGGCTGTGTCCGTCTTGATGCTGCAGACCCTCGCCGGCGAGCGTGGTACGCCCGGCGGTGCCGCCCACCAGGAAGCCCCGGGCCCGGCTGTCGCCCGCCGCCCACATGAAATCGCCGACGCGCTGGAATCCGAACATGGAATAATAAATATAAAAGGGCACCATGTTGACGCCGTGATTCGAGTACGCCGTCGCGGCGGCGAGCCAGGAACACAGGCTGCCTGCCTCGTTGATGCCCTCCTCGAGAATCTGACCCTGCTTGTCCTCCCGGTAGAACATCAGCTGTTCGGCGTCCTGCGGCGTGTACAGCTGCCCGACCGACGAATAAATGCCGATCTGGCGAAACATCCCTTCCATGCCGAAGGTGCGCGCTTCGTCCGGGACGATGGGCACGATGTGCTTGCCGATGTTCTTGTCCTTGACCAGGGCGGTGAGCATGCGCACCAGCGCCATGGTGGTGGAGATTTCCCGATCCCCCGTACCCTCCAGCAGCGAGCTGAACGCCTCCAGCGGCGGCACCACCAGGGGCGGTGCGGCCGAATTGCGCGCCGGCAGGTAGCCGCCGAGGACGGCGCGGCGCCCCTTGAGGTATTCCAGCTCTTCGCTGTCCGCGGCGGGCTTGCGGAAGGTCAGTCCCGCGATCTCCTCGTCGCTGATCTGGATATTGAAGCGGTCGCGCACCGCCTTGAGATCTTCATCGCCGAGTTTCTTCTGCTGGTGTGCGACGTTCAGACCTTCGCCCGCCTTGCCCATGCCGAATCCTTTGACGGTTTTCGCCAAAATCACGGTGGGCCCTCCCTTGAACGCGACGGCGGAGGCGTAAGCGGCATACACCTTCTGCGGATCGTGACCGCCGCGATTCAGGCGCCAGATCTCCTCATCCGACATGTTCGCGACCATTTCCTTTGTCTCAGCGTATTTGCCGAAGAAGTGCGCGCGAGTATAGGCGCCCCCCTTGGATTTGAAATTCTGGTATTCCCCGTCCACGCACTCTTCCATCAGGCGTTTGAGCAGCCCCTTGTGATCGCGCTCGAGCAGCGGATCCCAGCGAGAACCCCACAGCACCTTGATGACGTTCCAGCCCGCGCCGAGAAACGCGGCCTCGAGCTCTTGGATGATCTTGCCGTTGCCGCGTACCGGACCGTCGAGCCGCTGCAGATTGCAGTTGATCACGAAGATGAGATTGTCGAGCTTCTCGCGCACCGGCATGGTGAGCGCGCCCATCGATTCGGGTTCGTCCATTTCACCGTCGCCGAGGAACGCCCAAACCTTGCGGTCGGACGGCGGGACGATGCCGCGATTCTCGAGGTAACGCACGAAGCGCGCCTGGAAAATTGCCGTCATCGGGCCGAGTCCCATCGATACGGTGGGAAACTGCCAGAAATCCGGCATCAGCCACGGATGCGGATAGGAGGACAAGCCGCCGCCTTTGACTTCCTGGCGAAAGCGCAGCAGCTGGCTTTCGTCCAAGCGCCCTTCGAGGTAGGCGCGTGCGTAGATTCCGGGGCTCGAGTGGCCCTGCATGAAGATCATGTCCCCGGGATGCGCAGCGCTCTTGGCCCGCCAGAAATGATTGAATCCGACTTCGTAGAGCGTGGCGGCCGACGCGTATGAGGCAATGTGTCCGCCGTATTCCGAATTCAGACGATTCGCCTGCACCACCATGGCGAGCGCATTCCAGCGGATGTAGGCCTCATTGCGCCGCTCCAGGGACCGGTCGCCCGGGTAGTCCGGCTCCTGCGCCTTGGAGATGGTATTGAGATACGCCGTGTTCGGCTTGAACGGCAGATACGCGCCGGAACGGCGCGTGAAGTCCACCAGTTTCTCGAGCAGAAAGTGCGCGCGTTCCGGCCCCTGAGCGCGCATGACCGAATCGATGGATTCGAGCCATTCCTGCGTCTCGACGGGATCAATGTCTTCGAACGGCGATTGTTGAGTCATAAATGCACACGCCCACGTGTCCTGTTAAGATGGCAGGCACGTTACAGCGCCCATGCGCCGACTGCCAACGTTATCTCGATTGCTGAACTGTTGGCGCTATCTTCGGGGTTTGGTTTTTCACGGTCAAGCAAGGGATAGGCTTGCGGTTTCACGATATGCCCACTCGCTTGCCCTTCGACCAACTGCTCGTACCCGTGCGCCAAATCGGCGCACGGATTACCGCATCGTTGCTCGCCCGTTATTCCAGCGCCCTGGTGTTCTTGCCGCTCGCCCCGACCGAAGCCGACTGGAAGGCGCTGCCGCACGGTGCGGTGCTGCGCGGCCTGTACGCGCGCAAGGTGCGCAAAGCCGGCGATTGCTTTCACTTGCGGGTCGGAGCGCGTGCACAAACGCTTCTGATCGTGGCGTGCCTCGCCGACGAGGCGAGCGCCTTCGAGCGCTTGCAGGCGGCGGGCAAGCTCGCGCGCAGCGCCCTGGACGGCGAACCGGAGACACTGCTGGTGTGGCAGCAGGGCTGCAAGATCGGCGCCGCGAACGCCACCGTGAGCGCCGCGATCGCAGCGCTGCAGGCGGGTGCATTTCGATTTGCATCGTTCAAGAGCAAGCCCAAATCGCGCGATCAGCTGCAGCGCATCGACATCGCGTCGATGCGCACGATGGCCGACCTCGATGTCACGCTCGCGACCTCCGCCGGGAACAACCTCGCGCGCTGGCTGACGGCACTGCCGCCCAACACCCTCGATGCGCGCGGCTATCGCCGTCTGCTCGAGGAGCTGTCGAAGCGCCTGAAGCTGGGATTCAAATTCTACGGCGAGGGCGCCCTGAGGCGCCTCGGCGCCGGCGCGTTTCTCGCGGTCTCGCAGGGCAACGGCACACGTGATGCCGGCATCGCGCGCTTGACCTATCGTCCCCAGGGCGCGGCGGCACCCGCCTTGAGCCTCGTAGGCAAGGGGATTTGCTTCGATACCGGCGGCACGAACTTGAAGCCGCACAAGAGCATGTTGGACATGCACACCGACATGGAAGGCAGCGCCGTCGCGCTCGGCAGCTTGTACGCGCTGCATGCGCTGCGCTCCCCCGCGCCGGTGGATTGCTGGCTGGCGATCACCGAGAACCGCATCGGTCCTCTCGCCTACAAGCCGCAGGACGTGGTGCGCGCTCACAACGGCACGACCATCCAAGTGATTCACACCGACGCGGAGGGCCGCATGGTGCTGGCGGACACGCTGTCTCTTGCGGCCGCGCGCAAGCCGCGCGCCATTATCGATTATGCGACGCTGACGGGTGCCTGTGTGTACGCGCTCACCGAGCGCTACAGCGGAGCGTTCACCAACCGGCCGGAGGCGCGCGAGCTGATCGAGGCTGCGGGCACCAGCAGCGGCGAGCGCGTGTGGTGCTTCCCCATGGATGCGGACTTCGACACCGACATCGAGAGCCAGGTCGCCGATGTCATGCAGTGTGCGGCCGACGGCAAGGGCGACCACATCCTGGCGGCGCGATTTCTGAACAGGTTCGTGCCCAAGGATATCGCCTGGCTGCACCTCGACCTCGCGGCCGGATCGCGTCACGGCGGCCTCGCCCACATCGCCACGGAGATCACCGGGTTCGGTGTGCGCTACACCCTCGATCTGGTGCGCCGCGGGTGGCCGCCGGCGTCGCCGCGTACTGCGTCGGCGCGCAAATGAACACCTTGACGCTGCGGCGCCCCGACGACTGGCACGTGCACCTGCGCGACGGCGCCGCACTCGCCGCCGTCGTGAAATTCACCGCGGAGCGATTCGGCCGCGCCATCGTGATGCCCAACTTGAAGCCGGCGGTCACCACCGTGGCGTCGGCGCGAGCCTATCGCGAGCGAATCGTGGCGGCGCTGCCCGCGGGCGCGCGCTTCGAACCGCTGCTGACCCTGTACCTCACGAATACCACGCCGCCCGAGGAGATCGACCGCGCCAAAGCCTGCGGATTCGTCCACGGGATCAAGCTCTACCCCGCCGGCGCGACCACGCATTCGGACGCGGGGGTCACGGACATCGCGAAGGTGGACCGGGTTCTCGCGCGCATGGAGGAATCCGGCATGCCCCTGCTCGTGCACGGCGAATCGCCGCAACCCGAGGTGGATGTATTCGACCGTGAATCGCACTTCATCGACGCGGTGCTCGAGCCCCTCGTCGAGCGCTTTCCCCGCTTGCGCGTGGTGTTCGAGCACATCACGACGTCGCGCGCCGTTGAATTCGTAGCTACCGCAAGATCCGGAGTGGCCGCGACCATCACGCCCCAGCACCTGCTGCACAACCGGAATGCGATCTTCTCAGGCGGTATCAGACCGCACTACTACTGCCTGCCGATCTTCAAGCGCGAGCGCGACCGGCTGGCGCTGATCGGCGCCGCGACCGGCGGCAGCCCGAAATTCTTTCTCGGCACCGACAGCGCGCCCCACGAACGGTCGACCAAGGAGAGCGCCTGCGGCTGCGCCGGCATGTTCACGGCCCACGCCGCGGTCGAACTCTACGCCGAGGCCTTCGAGTCGGCGGGCCGGCTCGACCGCCTCGAAGCCTTCGCCAGTCATTTCGGCGCCGATTTCTACGGTCTGCCGCGACACGATGACAGGATTACTTTGGTCAAGGAGCCATGGGTGCCCCCTCGAGCCTACGATTTCGGTGACGGCGCGCTGGTGCCCTATCGCGGCGGCGAAACGATTGCATGGCGGCTCGCCGGGGCGCCGGCACCCGCATGACGCAGATCCCTCCCATCACCTTTGCCACGCGCTTTCGCGGCTTTCTGCCGGTGGTGATCGACGTCGAGACCGGTGGCTTCAATTCGCAAACCGACGCCCTGCTCGAAATCGCCGCGGTGTTCATCGAGATGCGCAGCGACGGCACCCTGGCGCGCGGCGAAACGATCCGCTATCACGTCATCCCGTTTCCCGGCGCCAACATGGAAGCGGCGTCGCTGGCGGTGAACGGAATCGATCCCCATCATCCACTGCGGCCCGCCATTCCCGAGGAGGATGCGCTGCAACGCATCTTCCGCGAAGTCCGCAATGCCATTCGCACCGCAGATTGCACGCGTGCGGTACTGGTCGGGCACAACGCGTTTTTCGATTTGAATTTCTTGAACGCCGCCGTGGCTCGCGCCCAGGTCAAACGCAACCCCTTCCATCCCTTTTCGAGCTTCGACACCGCCACTCTGGGCGGCGTCGCTTTCGGTCAGACGGTATTGATGCGGGCGACGCTCGCAGCGGGCCTGGAGTGGGACACCGCCTCGGCGCATTCGGCGGCTTATGACGCCGAACGTACCGCTGACCTCTTCTGCATGGTGTGCAATCAGTTTCAGGGGGTGTTCGACGCCAGCCGCCGGCGCCTGGCCGCGATGGGGCCGCTGCAGGTCGAACCCTCGGCTACCGAGGAACCCTCAGCCTCCGACGAGCCCTAGGAGGGGTCAGGCCGGGACGGCACCGGCTTCGGCCAGCAGCTGCCGCAGTTCGCCGCTCTTGTACATCTCGATGGTGATGTCGCAGCCGCCGACGAGCTCGCCGTTGACGTAGAGCTGCGGGAAAGTCGGCCAATTGGAATAGGTCTTCAGCGCCTCGCGCACTTCCGGATCCTCGAAAATATTCACGTGCGCAAACGTCGCCTTGCAGGCGCGTAGGGCGCCGACGGTCTGCGCCGAGAACCCGCATTGCGGGAAATCGGGGGTGCCCTTCATGTACAGGACCACCGGCGCGCCCGCGAGCTGGCTCTTGATCCTTTCGATAGCATTCATTCGACGGTCTCCAAATTGATTCCTTGGACTACGATAGCAGCCTTTGACGCCCCGCGCGGCCCCTAAACGCCGATGCGGCTCGGGGGGAAGCGGCAAGCCTTGGGCCTCGTTGAATTATTGGGGTTGCTCCCCTATTCTTCCAGGCCGCCGCAGTGCAAGATCCGCGCAGCGGCGCCGCCCACCGCGATTGGGGGGCCGCCGGACCCGACCGACCAACTTTAAGGGGATACGCATGAACCCGTTAACAACCGTGAAGTGGCCTCTCATCCTGGGCTTCGTGCTCGCCATCGCCATCGCTGCCCTGGTCGGGGGCGGATTCAGCTTCAATGCGGCAACCCTGGCCAGTCTCACCCGCTGGCTGCACATCGTGTTCGGGGTGTTCTGGATCGGTCTGTTGTACTACTTCAACGCCGTGCAGACGCCCGCCATGGCCGCCGCCGCCGCGGACAAGGGCGGCCCCGGCGGCGCCGGCATCAACAAATATGTGGCCCCGAGGGCCCTGCTGTGGTTCCGCTGGTCGGCGCTCGGCACCTGGCTGATGGGCGCCTGGCTGCTGTCGCAAACCCACGGCCGCTTCATCAACACCTTTACCTTCGGCCTGCTGGAGCAGCCGGTGTCCCACTCCAATGTCATCATGGGGTTCGGCGCCTGGTTCGGCACCATCATGCTGTTCAACGTCTGGGGGCTCATATGGCCCAACCAAAAGAAGATCTTGGGGATAGTGCCCGCCACCGACGATGAGAAGGCGGCGGCGCGCAAGACCGCCCTGTATGCCTCGCGCATCAATTTTCTGCTCTCCATTCCCATGCTCATGTGCATGATCGGCCCGTCGCACGGCCTGCCCCTCTAGTCAGCAGGGTCGACGTGCGGCCGCCAGTGCCGGTTCCCACCGACCTGCCGCAGCAGGTCGCGGGCGCCCTCGCGGAGGACGTCGGCAGCGGCGATTTGACGGCGGCTCTCATCCCCGCCGATCGGCTGGGCCGCGCCTCGGTGATCACGCGCGAATCGGCAATCGCCTGCGGGGTGCCCTATGTCGAGGCTGTGTTTGCTCGAGTCGACGCGCGCGCCCGGATCACATGGCACATCGGCGAGGGCGACTCCATAGCCGCCGGCCAGTTGCTGTTCGAGGTTGACGGTCCCGCGCGCTCGCTGCTCACGGCCGAGCGCACGGCGCTCAACTTTCTGCAGCTACTCTGCGGCACCGCCACGGCCGCGCACTCCTATGCGGTCCTGCTCGAAGGTACGAATTGCCGGCTGCTCGACACCCGCAAGACCATTCCCGGACTGCGCACGGCGCAGAAGTACGCGGTGCGGGTCGGGGGCGGCCACAATCACCGCATGGGATTGTTCGACGGAATTCTCATCAAGGAAAACCACATCATGGCCGCAGGCTCGATCGCGGGCGCGGTGGACGCGGCCAGGCGCGGCGGCGCGCGCGTCCCGGTGGAGGTCGAGGTCGAGAATCTGTCCGAATTGCGCCAGGCCATCGACGCGGGCGCCGACATCGCCTTGCTCGATGAGTTCTCGCTGCCCTTGATGCGCGAGGCGGTGGCCGAGAATTCCGGCGCCCGGCAGCCGCTGAAGCTCGAGGCCTCCGGCGGCATCACCGCTGCTACGATTCGCGAAATCGCCGAGACCGGCGTCGACTTCATCTCCGTCGGCAGCATCACCAAACACGTGCGCGCGATCGACCTGTCGATGCGCTTCCAGTACGGCGCTGACGCCTAAGGGCTTCGAATGAAATCACCGCACCTTGCGCCGGCGGCGTTGATGGTTCTGGTCTGTGTCGCCGCGCCTTGTTTCGCCGCGAGATGGCAGGAGGTCGGGAACCCCGGAATTTCGACGGACAAGATCTTGGTCGATACCGACTCCGTTCAGAGCGATGGCGAATTGCGGCTGGCGCTGATCATGACGGTGTTTTCGGCCCCGCGTACCAATGCGCACAATATCTTGATGGACAAGCGCGTCCAGAGGACTGCGTTCGACTGCGCCAATCGAACGTTCATCGGAATTCGAACGGTCGGGTATTTGAACGACAAGCAGGTAGGATCAAGCCCGGAGACCCCCGATTGGAAAACCAAGCTCATTCCCCTCAAGAATGACCCGCTCACGAATCGCATCACCCAACTGGTCTGCTCGCAGCCGCTGGCGCCGCCGAACTCCGCCGCACCCGGCGCCTCGCCGGCGCAAGCAAAGCCCAAGCTCTTGACCGGCTCGGGAATTGTGGTCAATAGTTCAGGCGACGTGCTGACCAATCATCACGTCGTCAAAAGCTGCAAGGCCGTTCTGGTCAAGGGAATGAACATGGCGCCGGTGGCCGCCAGAGTGGATGCGGTCGATCCGAAGAATGATCTGGCTCTGTTGAAAATCGACCCGGCTCCCGCCGCCGGCAAACCGGCGGTATTTCGCCGCCAATCGCGGCCGGTGAGGCTGGGCGAAAGCATCGGCGTCATCGGCTACCCGCTCACGGGCATTCTATCCGCCGAGCCCAAGGCCACCTTCGGCCAGATCAATTCCGTCGCCGGTGCCAATAACGACTACACGTTGCTGCAGATTTCGGCGCCGATTCAGCCCGGAAACAGCGGCGGACCCGTTCTCGACGTATCCGGTTCGGTGATCGGCGTCATTGTCTCGTCCATGGTGGCATTCGCGACGGCCACCGGCGCGGCCACCGCCGCCCCTCCGCAGAACATCAATTTCGCCATCCGCGGAGACTTCGCGCAGATTTTCCTAAACGCCCATGGAGTCAAATTCGACACCAGCGGCAGCCAGAGAAAGCTCGAAACCGACGAAATTGCCGCCATAGGCGAGAAATCGACCGTGCTGGTCGCCTGCACCCAGGAGTAAGCGCGTCAGGCGCTGTTGGCGGCCTTGAGTACGCGCTGCGGTTGCGACACGCCGTAGCCCTGCGCGTAGTCGACGCCGAGGCTCTGCAGCATGTTGATGATTTCCTGATTCTCGGCGAACTCGGCGATGGTCTGCTTGCCGGTCAGGTGCCCGATCTCGTTGATCGAGCGCACCATTTCGCGGTCGATGGGATCGTGCAGAATCTCCTTGACGAAGCTGCCGTCGATTTTCAGGTAATCGACCGGGAAATGCTTGAGGTAGCCGAATGACGAGAGGCCGGTACCGAAGTCGTCGAGCGCGAACTTGCAGCCCAGCTCCTTCAGCGCCTGAATGAAGCGATTCGCCTGCGAGAAGCTCGCGATGGCCGCCGTCTCGGTGATCTCGAAGCAGATCTTGCTGGCGTCCAGGCCGCTGCGATGGAATTGATCGATGACATAGGGCAGGAATTTGTCGTCGCCCAGGCTTTGGCCGGAGAGATTGATGGAGCACATGGTGAGCTTCTCGCGCTCATCGGCCTCGGAAACCAGCCAGCGAAACGCGTTCTCGATCACCCAGCGATCGATGCTCGGGGTGATGCCGTAGCGCTCGGCGGCCGTCATGAACTGATCGGGTGCGACGATCTTGCCCGCTTCGTCGCGCATGCGCAGCAGCAGCTCGTAGTGCGCGCCCGTTTCAACGGTCTGCAGCGGCAGAATGGTCTGCCTGAACATCTCGAAGCGGCCCTCTTCCAGGGCGTTGTTGATGCGCGCCGCCCACTGCATTTCGCGGCGCCGGCGCATCAGGTCGATGTCGTTTTCCTCGAAGCTGTGAACGCGGTTGCGGCCCGCCTCCTTGGCCGCCTGGCAGGCGCTGTCGGCCGCCGACAGCACCGAGGCCACATCGGCATTGTCGGCGGAGATCGGCACGACGCCGATGCTCGCGCCCAGGCGGAAGGTGCGCTCTTCCCAGGTGAACTTGAAATTGCGCACCGCTTCGCGCAGTGCCTCCGCCGTGCGCATGGCCTCATCCAGCGAGCAGCTCTCGAGAAGAATCCCGAACTCATCGCCGCCCAGACGGGCGAGCGTATCGCGCCAGCGGACTTTGGACTTGAGCAGCGCTCCGACCTGGCCGAGCAGCGCGTCCCCGGCGCTGTGCCCGCAGGTATCGTTGACGATTTTGAATTGATCCAAGTCGAGGCAGCACAGTGCGTAGGACGTCTCGCGCGCCTTGGCGCTCTTCAGCGCCCGCTCCATGCGGTTCTCGAATTCGCGGCGATTCACCAGTCCCGTCAGCACGTCGTGGCTGGCGTGATAGGAGAGGCGCCGGTTCAGCTCGCGCGCCTCGCTCACGTCGTGGAACACGAGCACGCCGCCAGAGACCGCGCCGCTGCCGTCGCGAATGGGCGAGGCGGTGCTTTCGACATAGATCTCGTTGCCGTCGCGGCGAATCAGCAGCATCGGCCGGACCGATTTGATCGATCGGGTGCGGCGGATGGCCACGGCCAGGGGATTCTCCAGCGGCTCGCAGGTTTCCTCGTGAAAGGCGCGAAAAATCTCCTCGATGGCCCGGCCCTGGCTGTCCTCGAGGCGCCATCCCGTCAGGGCTTCCGCCACCGGATTGAGGTAGTCGATCACCCCTTTGGCGTCCGTGGTGATGACGCCGTCGCCGATGCTCTGCAGCGTGATCTGCGCGCTCTCTTTCTCGCGAAACAGCGCTTCCTCGTACAGCTTGCGCTCGGTGATGTCGAGTTCGACGCCGACCAGGCGCAGCAGCCGGCCCTTGTCGTCCACCTTGGCCTTGGCGCGGCTGATCACCCAGCGCCACTCGCCGGTGGCGTGCCGCATGCGGTGCAGACTCTCGAACAGCGGCGTCTTGCCCGCCACATGATCGCGGATGGCGGCCTGCACCCGCGACATGTCGTCCGAGTGCACCAGGGTGCGCCAGTCCGGGGCCTGGCCGACATCGGCTTCGTCGTACCCCAGCATCGCCTTCCAGCGCGGCGACAGATAGACGCGATTGTTGATGGTGTCGAAGTCCCACAGGCCGTCGTTGGCGCTGTATAGGGCAAGTTCGTTGCGCTCTTCCAAATCGCGCAGATGGCGCTGGATTTCAATGCGTTCGAGGCCGGTCGCCAGACTGCTGCCGACCAGCTTCATCAGCAAATGCAGCTGCACTTCCCAGTTCTCGCGCGGCTGCGCGCCCGCGATGCCGAGCAGCCCGGCCGGCCGCCCTTCGATGAAATAGCCGATGAGCAGCACCGAGCCGATTCCGAGATGATTCCACAGCGCCGCGTCCTCGCCCTGGTCGCCGCGGGGTTTGCCGGTATCGCGCAGCTCCGATACCCGCAGCGGTGCTAGACGCGATTGCAGCCACGGCATCGAGTCCAAGGACTGGCCCCGCAACTGCTCCGGGTTGCCGGTGGCGAGCATGCCGCGCGCCACCTGAATGTCGCTGAACTGTCCGGAGTCCGCGTCGAGGTGCAGGTGAAAGGCGGCATCGGCGCGCGTGGCTTCGCGCAGCAGTTCTAGATTGGCGGCGATGACCTCGGCCGCGGTGAGGGCGGTCATCGCTTGGAAATCGACCGCGATCTTGGTGCAGATCACGTCGAGACCAACCGCGGGGCGAGTGCCGCGCTTCGGCCAAGTCTGCGGAGACAATATGTCCGAGGCGGTCAGGTCTGGATGTCGGGGATCGTGGGGTGCTATAGCCATGCGCCTTCGGAGGTCCCGGAGAAAATGTTGCGGTTATGGATCAACAGTTTGCCACCGGATTCAAGCTAAGAACCGAATGCGTCACACAGTTCCTTCCATTCGGGTGCGTACATCTACACCCGGATTCTCGCATAAGTTATAAGGAATACAAGCTAAGCAATTGTATTGTTGGGTCTTACTGAGATTTCCTAGCCGAGAGCGCGGTCAGCCTCCTCGAACAGGCTGTGAAGCCGGCTCTCCATGTCCAGCTGCAGGCGCTCGAGTCCCGCGGCATCCAGACCCTTGGGAACATACACCGGCTCCCCGACCGCGATCGCGATCCTCGAGAAGGGCCAGGGAATCACGAAGCGATCCCACTTGATCTTCAAGGCGCGCGAAGCGGCGTAGCTCAAGGGGATCATGGGCCGCCCCGACAGTTGCGCGAGCAGCACGGCACCGGGCTTGAACTTCCAGGGCGGACCGCGCGGACCATCCGGTGTGATCGCCGGCGACACGGCCTCGCGGGCCAGCGCCTGATAGTAGTCGCGCAGAGCCCGGGCCCCGGTATGCGTGGAGGAGCCGCGGATCACCTCGCCGCCCAGATTCCGCACGATCATCGCCCCGATCTCCCCGTCGACCGACGGCGAGATCAGGAAGCCCAATTTCAATCCCGCGGGGCGCTGATCGAGCAGGTGTTTGACGCAAAATAACGTGTGTTGATGCCAGTACACCGGTATGAACGAGGGCGCGCGCTCGAGCGCCGCCGCGATGTGCTGCGCGCCCGACACCTTGAAGACGCGCGACCACCGCCACACCAGTCTCACCAGCGACAAGCCCACGGGCACGAGGATTTTGTACAGGAACAAACGGCCGCGAGTCAGGCGCCTGCCGGAGCGGGTTTGCTGTTCATAAATGGTATTGCGAAGGCCGCCACCGGGATTTTCTTCCACGACCGGCATTGTAACGCGCTCAGTTACAATAGGCCGATGCAAGCCCTAACACTGCCCCCAGGCCCGGCCGAGGGCTTCGATCTCGGCGGCAGCGATGAGACCCTCGCACGCCTGCGCCGCTACTTCGCCGAGTTCGGCGATACCTATCGGGTCTTCGCCCCGGGCCGAGGCGTGTACAACTACGTCATCAACCACCCCGACGACATCAAGCGGGTCCTGCTGTCGAACCATCGCAATTACACCAAGGGCGAAGGGATGGACCGGGTCAAGATCCTGCTCGGCAACGGCCTCATGACCAGCGAGGGCGATTTTTGGCGACGGCAGCGGCGCATGATGCAGCCCTCGTTTCATCGCCGCGTCATCGACCAATTCTGCGCCTTGATCCGCGAAGTCAACGACAAGTTCGCGGCCCGCTGGGCGGAGCACGCGGCGCGCGGTGAGGCCGTCAATTTGAGCGACGATGCCAGTGAGCTGACCCTGGAAATCGTACTGCGCTCGATATTCGGCAACGATTTGGAGCGGATGGAGAAGCAGCTGGGCGCCAATCCCTTCGAAGTGGTCGCGAAGGAGCAGAACCGCGATTTGAAATTCGCATTCCGGTTTCGCTCGCTGACCAAGCTGGTGGCGGAGCTCATCGACCGTCGGCGCCGCGAGCCTTCGGAGCATTTCGACTTTCTGAGCATGCTGATGGCGACCCGCGACCGCGAGACCGGCCAGCCCATGAGCGACAAGGAACTGATCGACGAGGTGCTGACTCTGATCGTCGCGGGGCATGAGACCACCGCCGCGGCGCTGACTTGGACCTGGTACCTCATCAGTCAGCATCCGGACGCCCAAGGTCAATTGCAGGCCGAAGCCGACCGTATCGGGTCCGATCGGACGCTCGGGCTCGACGCCGCCGAGTCGCTGCACTTCACGCATCAAGTGGTGCAGGAGGCGCTGCGGCTGTATCCACCGGGTTGGCTCATTACCAGGCGCACGCTCGAGGCGGATGAGCTCGGCGGCTACCCCCTGGGTCCCCGCACCGATGTGTTCATCAGCCCGTACATGCTGCACCGGCATCCGGCCTTCTGGAACGAGCCGGAGGAGTTTCGGCCCGATCGTTTCGCGGGCGCCGATGCCGAAGAGCGGCATCGATTCGCCTACATCCCCTTCGCGGTCGGCCCGCGGCACTGCATCGGTGAAAACATGGCCATGTTCGAGATGTTGGTGCACGTTGCCGCCATGGCGCGCCGCTTCCACCTGTCCCGTGCGGGCAACGAGCCCATTGAACTCGAGGCGCAGATCAATCTGCGGCCTCGCTCCAACCTCATGTTGAAAGTGAAACTTCGATGAATGATTTGAGCCTGCTCGCAGGTTACACCACCCTGGTCGACGTCCTCGAGAGCAATCGCGGCGTCGACCGCGCCGTTACCTACGTCGAAGGCGAGAACTCCGAGCGGCGGGTACCCTACGGCGACATCCACCAGCGGGCACTCGGCATCCTGTACCACCTGCAGGCCATGGGCGCGCAGCGCGGCGACAAGATGATCATCTTCCTGAGCAATAACGAGCAGTTCCTCGACGGCTTCTGGGCGGCGATCTGCGGCGGGATCACGCCGGTGCCGCTCGCCGTCGGCATCAGCGACGAGCACCGGCACAAGCTGCTGCGGGTGGCGCGCACGCTCGCCGGCCCGGGCTCGCTGCTCGGCAAGCCCTTGCTGTATACCGACGCCAAGAGCCTCGAGCGCCTCGGAGCCCTTGCGGCCGAGGTGGGTGAGACCGCAGTGTTCGAGGACCTCAAGGCACGCAGCTTCTTGGTCGAGACCATCACCGATATCTCGCGCCCCGGCAAGCTGCATCGGCCTACGCCGGCGGATCTGGCCTTCATTCAGTTCTCTTCCGGTTCGACCAGCGAACCCAAGGGAGTCATGCTCACCCACGGCAATCTGATCGCCAATGCACAGGGTGCGACCGCCGTCGGCAAGTACAATGATCAGGACGTGACCTTGAGCTGGATGCCCTTGACGCACGACATGGGATTGATCGGCTTCTATCTGATTCAGTTCGCCAATCGCGCGCACATCAACCTCATGCCGACCGAGCTGTTCGTGCGCCGCCCGCTCCTGTGGCTGCAGGTCGCCTCGAAGAAGCGGGCCACCCTCACCTGTTCGCCGAACTTCGGATACCGGCATTTCCTGAAGGTGTTGGGAGACCGCCGCCTCGACGGGGTCGATTTGTCCGCGATCCGCCAGATCTACAACGGGGCGGAACCCATCTCGGTGGCGCTGTGCAACGAGTTCATGTGCGCGCTGGCCTACACGGGGCTTAAATCTCAGGCCATGTACCCGGTGTACGGCCTCGCGGAAGCCTCGCTCGCAGTCGCGTTTCCGCAGCCCGGGCTCGACTATCGCTGGATTCGCGTCAATCGGCACAAGCTCGGGGTGGGCTCGACGGTCGAAGTCAATCCCGCCGACGCGCGCGATGCGCTCGAACTGGTGTGCGTCGGGCGCACCGTGCCCAACAGCGAGCTGCGCATCGCGGACGCTTCGCGCACCGCCCTGCCCGAGGGCCGCGTCGGGCATATCTTGATTCGCGGCCCCAATGTGACCCGCGGTTATTTCGGCGACCCGGAGGCGACCGCGCAGGCCATCGGCGCCGACGGCTGGGTGGATACCGGCGATCTGGGCTTCCTGCACGAGGGCTCGCTGTACATCGCGGGCCGCAGCAAGGAAATCATCTTCGTCAACGGCCAGAATTACTATCCCTACGATTTGGAGAACATCGCGCAGCGGGCGCCCGGCCTCGACCTCAACAAGGTGGTGGCCGCGGGAGTGGCGCGCCCCGGATCCCAGGGAGAGGAGCTGGTGGTATTCGTGCTCCACCGCAGCAGCATGCATGAGTTTCTGCCCACCGCCGCGGCCGTCAGCCGCCTGATCAATGAACACACCGGCCTCGAGGTCGCTTCAGTCATCCCGACCAAGCGGATCCCCAAGACCACCAGCGGCAAGGTGCAGCGGCACCTATTGGAAACAGCCTACGTGGACGGTGAATTCGACGCGGACCTCAAGGAACTCAAGACGCTGCGCGAATCGCAGGCCGGCACGGCCGCGGTATCGGGTACCGAGCTCGAAACGCGCCTGCAGTCGATTTGCGAAACGGCATTGCCGGGCAAGAGAATCGACGTCCACGACAATTTATTCGACATCGGCGCAAGCTCGCTCAAGTTGATCGAGATTCACGAAAACGTCGACCGCGAATTCCCGGGGCTCATCGACCTGACCGAGCTGTTCGATCATCCGACCATCGCCGACCTCGCGAAGCACTTGGAGAGCAAGCTCAAGACACCGCCGCCGGCCGGCGCCTAGCTCAATCCGCCCGGGCGCCGCCGGTGGGCCGGCCGCGCCGGCCGTCAATCGGCGCCGTACAGAGGCTTCTTCAGCCGCCAGCGGCGATACGACCACAGCCAATCGGCCGGCCGGTCGAGCACATCGATTTCGCAGGCGCGTGCGTAACGCTCGGTCACCGTGTTGGGCGGGGTCGCCTCGCGCCCATCCCACAAAGGCTTGAGCTCCACCGAGTAGTAGCCGCGCCTGACACGGCGCACCCCCACATAGAAAACGGGCAGGCGCGTCGCACGCGCGATTTGCTCGGCGCCGATGTAGAAGGCCGTGTCCTGCCCCAGGAATTGCGTCCAGTAGCGCTTATCCGTCGACACCGGCGCCTGATCGGCGTTCATGGCCACCGCGCGTACGATCGCCCGCCGCTTGAGAAAATCCGTCAAGAGTTCCTTCGCCGGCACCAGCCGGGCGCCGAAGCGGGAGCGGATTTTGAGCATCAATCGCTCCGCCCATTGATCATGCAGGGGCTTGTACGCCGCATCGACGGGATAACCCAATTGCAATGTGACCCCGTGCAGCAGCCACTCCCAGTTGCCGAGGTGCGAAGTCACGAACATGAGCGACTGGCCGGCGTCCAAGTAGCGGCGGGCGAGCTCCAGGTTCTCGATGTGCATGCGGGTACGCATGTCGTCCGCGGTCATCGACGCCGATTTCAGCACCTCGACCATGACGTCGCAGAAGTTCTTGAGGAATTGCTTGTGGATGAGTTCGCGCTCGGCCTCGCTCGACTGGGGAAAGACCTTTTGCAGCTGCTCGCGAATCACCTGGTGCCGATGCCGCACGACATAGAACGCCAGCAGGTACAGGAAGGAGGAAAACGCATAGAGCGCCCGCATCGGCAGGCGCGAGATGAATTTGATCATGGGCACCTTCAAGTTTACGGTATCCGCGGCCATTTCCCAGCACGCCGCGGATACCTTGCGGTGTTCATTGCACTGCGTCAGACTGCGCCGATGAATCATGGCTCGCCTGCATCGGCGCGAGGTTGGTAGGTGAGTTCGCGGTCGGTGCCGCTGTATTGCTCGAGCGGCCAGCGCGGCTACTCGAACCTGGTCAGCGGCGATCCGCAGCGCGTCGTCGCGCGCAAGCTCGAGCGTGAAATCGACGTGCGATTCACGCCCGTCGAGTGCACGGTCGAGACTCCGGAGGGCGTGGTGCACGCAAGACCGGGCGATGCCATCGTCACCGGAACGGCCGGCGAACACTGGCGCGTCTCGCGCGCGCGGTTTGCCGACAAGTACCGGCCCGTTCCACCCACCGTGGCCGGTGAAGCGGGACGCTATGTGAGCCTCCCCAATCGAATTTTGGCGGTGCCGATGAGCGAGAGCTTCGAGGTATTGCTGGCCGACGGCGTATCCCGCCTGCACGGGCGACCGGGCGAGTGGCTGGTCGACTACGGGGATGGCAGTCTCGGCATCGTGTCCGAAGACATCTTCGCCTCCACCTATTCCATCGTCGAGTGAGTTCGTGCCGCTCCATCAAGCCATTCAGCGATTGCTATTGACCGGAGCTCATGTCGAATCGCTGCCGCCCGCTCCCGAGCCGCAGCCGCCGCCGGCGCTGTTGCCGCTTATTCAGGCGAGCGCGGACTCGCACCGTCGGTTCGACGCTCGCGCCATCCACTTCGGGCACCGCTACCGCAGCGGTTTCTGGGCCATCTATCTGCTGAGCGCGATTGCCGTATTGTTTGCGGTGATGCCCCTGGCTCTCGGCTGGGACAGCGCGAATCACGTGCTGCACCCATATGCTGGGCTGTGGGCAATCGGCGAAGTCATCGTGATCGGCACGGTCTGTGCCATCTACTGGCTGGGCCACCGGCGCAACTGGCAGGCACAGTGGCTACGCGCACGCACCACCGCCGAGTTGAGCTGGTACATGCCCATGCTCGCACCCCTGCTCGACTTTTCGAACCCGGCGGCCGAGCCCAATTGGTATCTGCGCGTGTTCGATCCCGGCCAGCACCTGCGCGGCGCGGATGACGTCGCCAACCTGTGCGCGGAAATGGAGCCCTTGGCGCGCAAGCTGCTTAGCGTTGCCTGGGCCGATCCGGCCTTCATCCTGAGCTACGCAAAATGGACCATGGACATTCTCGAGCAGCAGCGGCACTACCACTACCGAGTCTCGAGCAAGCAGCATGCCCTGCAGCATCGGGTGCACACCGTGAACACCGCGCTGTTCTCGCTGACCGCCGTGGGCGCGCTCATGCACCTGGTGGTCCATACGCTTTGGCTGTCGCTGGTGACGACGTTCTTCCCCGCGCTCGGCGCCTCCTTGCACGGAGCGCTCGCCCAGTCCGAGGCCTATCGGCTCGGCACCACCTCCGCGCGCCTGGTCGCCGAGTTGCAGGCGGCAATCGCGCGGATTCGCGCGGCGCTGGATGAACGCGGTACCACAGGCGATGTGCAGGGTCTCAAGGCGGCCATCGAGGCGGCCATCGCACTGATCCTCGAGGAGCACCAGGACTGGCACCTGCTGGTGCGGCCGCATAATTTGCCGCTCGCTTGAGAACGAGCGGATCAAATCGAAAACGTCTCAATGTATTTTGTCTGAAATATACTGTAACTAATTAATATTCATACATATTATTCACGCAAGACGAACCCTCGCCAATCAGTCGTGAGTGAAGTCATACTGCTTTGAATAGTCGCGGTACCAGTCCTGCGTCTGCCGGTCGGCCGGCAAGTGCTCGGCGAGAAATTTCAACTCCGCGAGCATCTTGTCGACCTGCGACGCATTGAGATAAAGATCCATGAGCCGCCATCGATACTCCAGCTCGTCCGGAGCCAAAGCCGAGGCCTGCTCGTAGGACTCGATGGCCTTCGACAGCCAATTCGACTCGAACAAATACAGATCGCCGAGCACCGCATGATTCGCGGCATCGCCCGGAGCCCCGCGAATCTTCTCTTCCTGCGCTGCGATGACCGCGGCCAGTGAATACGGATAGGCGGGCATGGGCGGCGTGCCGGCGTGCGTGCCGTAGATCGCATACTGCACATTGGGGACATGCAGCGCACGCAAGGCACCGAGGAACGGGTTATCGGAGTACTTCACGAAGAAATTGACGTTGTCCTCGAAGCGGTGAAAGTAGGTCCACGACTTCGCCTCGTCCACGTACCACAGATCGTCCGTTCCATGGCGCAGCACGATGGGCAGATTCGAGTGATCCGGCGGCGGAACGGCCAGCGCCAGATTGCCGGCAACTACCAATCGATAGGGGCCCGCGGTGCGAAAGAACTCGGCAATCCTTTGCTGCTGCGCCTCGTCGCGCGGAACGATGGCACGAAACAGCCGGCTGCCCTCCGTGATCAGCGGGAGCCGCGGATCGCCGATTCCGGCGCCGAGAGAGGCGAGGTAGCGCTCCACTGATACGTTGGCCTCCGCGGATGGAAGATAGTCCTTCAATGCCGCGTCCGGCAGACGGCGGATAGCGCCTTCATAGTCCGCCAGCGTCTTGCTGAGGCCATGAGCGAGGGCTCCCCCGCCGCCCGACAAAAAGTCGCTGTTGACCCATTGCGGCCGCGACGGCGGCCCGGCGGCGTCCGTCGCGCCCGCGGCGCCCGTAGCGCGCAGATTGGTCGTGATGATCAGTTCCGATATGAAATCCTGGGGCACCTCCGAGAGCATGTAGGTCTTCGCCGCGTCCTCCAGGCGCCGGCAGTAGATGTCCGGAATATCGCCCTCGAGCGCATACGACACCTCGATTTTCAGCAGATTTTCCTTGGCGCTGTACACGTAGAGAATGCCGCGTCCGTTGCGCCGCGCCCCGACACGAAGCTGCGAAAACAATTCCGCCGCAGTTTGCTCGATGGTCTTCGACGGCGGCAGCGATGCCAGAAGAACGAGTGCGTTCTCGATGCCGGACTTCTTTTCGGCGAGCTTCAGGCTCATCGTGAACGCCCGGTCATAGTCGTGCTGACCGGTCTCGTTGATGAGCACGTACCGGGGACGATGCGGCTCGCCCTGGTACCGCCAAAACCATAGGCCACCGGCCGCAACAGCCACTGCGACACACGCCAGAATGACGGTGCGATTTCGGCTAGTAGTCACCGAAGACATCGCTCTTTTTTCCGTCGGCTGCGTAGTTCGCGAGGAATGGGTCGGTTGAGTTGGGATTGAGGCCGAAGACCGAGCGGTCCCTGCCGCCGCTCTTCAACACGACCACCGGCGTATCGTGAGGGCCAAAGAGGCGAAAGATGCCGGCGGCTTGGCTGGAGGCATCGTTCAAGACGACTGATGGGGCTTCGCCCTCGGCGGGCGAATAAAGACCCATCACCAGGCGGTTTCTTCCCGCACTATCGTAGAAGAAGAGCGCGGGCCCGTTGTCCGCGGTCATCGCGAATTCCGCGCGTACCTTGCCGCTCAAGTCGACGAGCTCGATCCGGTTCGCGGACACAATCTCCGCCCGGCGCGGCATCGGGGCATACGCCGACGTCGCCATGGCTCGGCCATGGTCGAGACGAGTGAAAAGGAACGCACCGGCGACTCCGCCGATCAAGCCCGCGACAGCGCCCGCGACGAAGGTATTTGCCATGATCGATCAACTCCCAGTGGCGATTGAGGAATCTGCGTTCCGATCACCCGCACCATAGCAGAGAAATTCCGGGTTAGAATCCCAGGCCGCGATGAAAAAGATCACGCCCCGGGAATTTCGAAACGCCTTCATGGGCGTCATGAAGGCCGAGCAGGACAGCCTTCGCACGGCCGCCGGCTTCGAGTCCAAATCGTTCGGCTACTTCATGCGCTCCAATATCTTCCCCAAGGTTGCAAGGAGTCTTGGCTTGCTGGCTTGGAACCGGGAGTACTACGCACTCGATGGGATGTTTTACGAGGAGCGCGGCCGGGATCATTCCGGCAAGTATACGACCTACGCCAAGTGGATCTCCGTTGCACTGGAACATGAGACCAAACCCGCCAACACCCTCGAATCCATCGCCAAGCTGCAAATGATCAACGCCCCGCTCAAGGTTTTGACCACCTATGCGGCCGAGGGGGTGGAAAGCGACTCTCTGTTGCTCAGGTATGCGGCGGTTATCGGTGAATCCGACATATTCAACGACTTCTCATCCCTGCGGCAGCAACTCGTGATCTTAGGGACGCCGAAAACGCTTCGGGAGTGGCGATTCTATGTATACGAAAGCGATGGTTTCGTACTCATGTTGCCGGGGCAGTCGACGATCGCGTAAGTGCGCGGCGTGGCACGCTGCTGCCGTGCAGCGCGAGATTTCGCCACGACTGCGAACGCGATAGCAGTTTGCAGCGAATTATGTCGTCCCGAACGTTCTGCCGAGGATTTATGATGGGGCAAAGTGCGCAGTCGCCTGATTGCAGGATTTCGTGTCAATGAGCGATACGGTGAAGATCAAACGTCCCCTGTTCTGCCGCCGTCGAGTGGATCTCGGCGGTCGTAGCAGAGAGGATTCGCCCGAAGCTGCCGCCAAAGTAAGAACTCGCGCGCACGACTCACAAGAAGATCCTTCCTCCTCGTTGTTGGAACTGACGGACAAGTGGGAAAGGGGCTCGGAGGGTTGATCGATGCCGTTGGCCTACGATCCGAGTCGCACGGCGCTGTATCACCCGGAGCGGCAGGACACGCTCTTCGTGAGGGGACAAACCTACTCGCCGCTGCAGCTTGCGGTCGAGGCTGCGCGACTCGCCTACTATCGGGCGGAAGCCGATCCTGCCCAGCGAACCCGGCTGGCGGACGCGTTGGCGCGGGTGGGATTCGCCGATCTCGTTCTCTTTGTCGACTCTAAGAGCGGCGCAGAGGCCTTTGCCGCGCGCCGCAGCACCGATGGAACGACGCTCCTGTCATTTCGTGGGACGCAGCCGGACAACTACCAGGATTTGATTGCGGATCTCCGGGCCAATTTGGTGGCGTGGCCCGAGTCCGCAGGGCGCGTCCATGATGGATTCGCTGTTGCGGTCCGAGCGCTCCGGCCGCAGATTCTCGACTGGATCAAGAGTGCAAAACCGGATCTCAACAAGATGATTCTCACCGGTCATAGTTTGGGCGCGGCGATGGCAACGCTGACGGCATCTATTTGGCGGCCTGCGTGGCTGGTGACCATCGGGTCGCCGCGAGTTGGAGATGCGGTGTTCGTCGAGACGGTGGCGGCGGCGTACAGCGTGCGATTCGTCGACTGTTGCGATGCGGTGACCGCAGTGCCTCCGGAAATCGGTGGCTATGTGCACATCAAGGATTACAAGTACCTGACTCGGGACGCCGGGATTGTCGAGAATCCGAATCAGGAATTCCTCCAGTCCGATCGATCGCAGGCACGCGTTGAGTATTCGCACCTGTATTTTAGACAGATCTTGAGCAACGTGTCTGTCCGCGATCTAGCCGATCACGCACCCATCAACTACGCGCGGGTGATGTTCGAGCCAACGCCTCAATAGCAGGACAGCACCTCCTCAAATAACCCACGAAACCAGAACCAAATGAATGGGGATGGTCAGATTCTCGGAGGCGACCGTAAAGCTCGCCTCATTGAAGTCAGCTTTGCGCAGACCCTTCGGGTTGTTGCTGATGCCCCAAGCTTCTTTTGGGATGCCCAAGAAGTTCACGTCCAGTTTGCAATTGCCGTTCTCGTCATGGAACACGCCGACGGCGTACGTCCCGGGTTTCAGTCCGCGGAAGACATAGACGACACTACCCTCGCGCGCGCCGACTTTACCAGTGGCCACAGCGGAGGCCTTGTCGTCCCAGGCGGCTGCCGAGTCGTCCAATTCAATAACAACCGTCCCCTTGGTACTTTGAACTCCGTCCACCACGACCGTGAGATCGGCTGCCACCGCCGCCGGCGAGGCCACCAGGCTGGTTGTGACGACAATCGCGAGAACCAGGATGGCGCTTGCGGCATCGCATCGCGTGCGAATCATGATCATGAACCTCCGGTACCACTCGTTCTCAAGCCAAGACGGCGAGCCCGTCAATGAAGCAATGGGCGAGAATGTTCACCCACAAATTGCGCCGCCACGCGTAAAGAACGCTCAGCATGAGCCCGCCAAAGCCGGCAACGAGCAGATGCGCCCAGCCCCATGGACCCACATGCGCAAGCGTGAAACAAATGAGCGGGACCCCGAACGCGATGCTGCGTCGATGGGTCCACTCCTGCAGACGCTCGATCGGATAGCCGCGAAACAGAACCTCCTCCGCCACGCCCGCTCGCAGAGTCGACGTAGCCAGCAGCCACGTGGGGACGGCCTTCAGTCGGTTCACCTGTTCCGCCTCGCTCAGCTGCAGCATGGGGAGCACCTGCGCGTATAACAACCACAGACCGGCAAGAGTGACCACCCCGGCGGCGAGGCCGATGGCACAGTCCGCCACGGTCGGACTCCTAAAGCCGATCGACGACAGTGGGCGTCGCTCGATGATCGTTACGTAGAGCAGTGTGAGACCGACCAGCGCCCAGTAAATGAGCTCATTGCCAATGATGTGCGCGACGTCAACAAACTCGTGATCCCAGACGGGAAACGGCAAGCTGCCCACTCCCAGGGTCAGAGCCAGGCCGACGATTACCCTTATCCGGGAGGCCATCACTTGCCTCCCCTGCTGCCATGCCCTGACGGCCCGCTGCGCGCGTTTGCGCGAGACTTTCGGCGCGGCGTCTTACCCGCATTGGGAGTCGATGCTCCCCCATCGGCGATCGCCGCGCGCAGAATCTCGATAAATACCTGGAGCGACCGCGTGGTACGGAGCAAATCTCCCGTTGTCAGTAGTTCTACAGTCAGGCCATCGAAGACCGCACCCACGAGTGTCGCCATCTCCGGAGTTCGCAGGGTCGGCGGCAGTCGCGACTCGATCCATCGGGTCCAGTTGATCGACATATCCGCGGGAGCTTTGCCGAAGGCACTGGGATTCTGGAGAGCTATGAAATGTACTTCGTACAGAAGGCGCAAGTAGGGCAGATTCTCGCGCGCCGAGACCCGTTGCCAGAATTGCATCATCGGGGGGACCGGCGCTGAATCTGTTGCCGGCGGTGTTGAGAGTATCGAACGAAGGCGACTGTGAACCTGTTGGAGAACCTCGGTGAGCAACCGCTCCTTGGAACCGAAATGAAAGATCACAAGTCGCGCACTCGTACCGATGGCCTCTGCCAGCGGGCGCAGCGACAGGTCGGCCACGCCATGTTCCAGCAGATAGGCGATCGCCGCCCGCAGCAATTCATCTTTTCGCTCACCCATGAAACTAGTGTTACATGAAACACTCGTTACAGTCAACCCATGCGCATGGTCAGCATCTGTTCTCGGTCGTAGTTCCTACCGACGCGCTCCAATTGCCTCAGCACGAGCCACGGCCTGAGCCCGCGTGCGCGCCTCGAGTTTGCTCAAAATAGCTTTGACGTGTGTTTTGACCGTCTCAGGCGCGATTCCTAGCGATTTCGCAATGCATTTATTGGACATACCCCGTGCGATCATTCGAAGAACGCCGGCTTCTCGGCGTGACAGTGAACCGCACGTTGTCGGAGCGTGGTAGAGATTTTCCACCAGCGGGAGAATCCGTGGTCCTCTGTCGACAAAGACCATCCGCAGTCCATGTACTGCACCCGTGTGCAGGCACTTGATCAGGAGTTCATAGCCCTCATCCACGTAGCCGTCCGCAGCCGCGTCGCATGCCTTGGACAGCCCAGGCGCGACACTCGGCCCGAAGCTGAGCTTCCCGTGAAATAGCGTCATTGCCTGCGCGATGTGCTCTTTTGCCGCTTCACGGTCACCGTCACGAGCTCTGCATGCTGCTTCAATGAGCTGCGCCGCAATCACTGACAAGTCGCTGGTAGTTGGTTCACGCATAAGCCCCGGCCTCCTATCCGCTGACATCGCACCGGGCATTGCCCGGATCAGGCTCCTCAAGTAGGCAGTGTCTAGTGAGATGCACTGCCGATGGGCATGGCGATTGCGCTACCCGAATAAAGGCCCGCCGGACTATTGGTCTGAAGGAAATTAATTGCGAGATCGTCGCGCGTAGCGAACGAAGGCTGCGTTACCGTGTCTCGGAAGGGAATAATCTTGCGAAAATTGACCCACACCGTCGTTGGGCCGGGGCCGAATGTGCGCTCCGGATTCTCCAACTTGCGGATATCCATCCAGAATGCGGCGTTGAGCAGACCCTGTCCCAAAATGTCCCGCGACACATCGAGCGCCTGCCGCATCCGCATGAGCTTGAGCATCGGCACAGCGTCCAGATCGCCGACGCCCTTGTCAGCCGCGACGCCATCAGGGGGAACGGGATTCGCCAGCGGTTTGAGCTCCTGCCACAGGGCGTCGGCAATCGCACCCCCGCCCCCTCCGGCGCTCGTGCCACCGGCACCCTCCGGCCCTGGGTGAGTCTTCAAGATCTGCGCTGCGTCCGTGACGGTAAAAAACGGGTCTTCGAATCGATGCATACGCTGAACGACGGCTACCATCAGATTGACGAGCGCCACCGGAAACGCCTCTACATCGTCGACCAGCGGATAAGGGTCCCAATCCGAATTCGACAAAATGTAGCCATGTTTTCCGTGACTGAACTTCCCTCCCTTTACAAAGAATTTCATCAGCTGCGGCGTCGCAAGCTCCCAAGAATCTTGGGGTGAGATGTCGGGCCGAAAAGTCGGATTGTGATCGGTGGAATTTATCTGAATGAGGGTGCTGTCGCGGAGGCGTGCCCAGGCCGCCCACACTCCACCGTCGCGCCAAACCGTGGCGCGCAGGCTTTCAGCGTCTTGCAGAATGCGATATTCGCCGTCGAACACGTAACTGCCTCGCAGCATATCGAGCACACGCAACGCGGCAAAGTTAGCCCAAGGGTATGCTCGGGTAGTCTGTACGGGCATCGACAAGGGCCCCACGTTGCCGTTCATGCCGTCGATTTCCATGGCCCAGATCAAATCATGCCATTCGATCAATTCGCGAGCGTCATTCACCAGCAACGCCGCCAATCCCGCGGTCAAAGCACTAGTCGTCCCCAGCGCTTCGTCATTGCCTTCCAAGTGGATGGGCTTCAGCCCCGCTTTTGCCAAGGCCTCTGCCGCGGGCATGCGTACTCCTTTCAAGTAGGCAAATCCGCGGCCCGTCAGCGTGGCCGCGACCGGGACGAAATCGGACTCACCAATGGCGCCGCGCCAGTGAACCGCCGGTGTGACGCCGAAATTCAGCAGATTTACGATGCCTTTGATGTAGGCGGGGCTGGCGGCTTCGTAGGTAACGATATTTGCGTTCACCGCCAACATGGCGCGGCCGATATCCTCATCGGGTATGTCCTCGCCAAACCCTGCAAACGGCCCCTGACCAATGGTGCCGGATTGTGCCTCATGACGCGCGGCCAACTTTGCCACATTTTCCGCAGTGTCCGGATCTCCCTTCATGGTAGCGATTTCGCGGCCCGAGCCGGCCTGCCGATTGAAGCGGTAAACCGGGATTCCCTCGTGTTGCGCCTCTAACATCAGACCAAACGAGTCCGCTCCGCGCTGCATTGCTTCTTCGCTGATAATCACTTTAGCGCCGTGGCGCGCGATGTCGATCACTTGTTCGATTGTGAGGTCATGTCCCGTCAGCGTGATCGTTTTGTTCGCCATGGTCGCAGTGATTGGCCGATACGCCTCGGTTGCCACGGCGGAGTGAACGGCACAGGAACAAAGCAGCGCCATGGGGACCATGCGTGCGAATCGACTACATTGCCCTTGTTCCATGTTTTGTCTCAATGATCTGCACACTACGCGCTTGAATCATAGGCGATCACTCTACATTTGATGCAATCAAACCTGGGCTCGTGATCCGCGCCCTCCTCCATTCGATCCGCGGTATGATCCAGAGTCGAGGTTAGCTGAAGCAACCAGCGAATGATGGCGCAACAATCCATGACAGCCCAGGTGAGAGCGGCAGCGACTAAGCGCACGTCGCTTTTGACGCAGCCGGCCGGCATTGAAGACCTGTTGGACTATCAGCTGTACTTGCTATATCGCGACTGCGGGTACGTGACTGAACGATTGTGCCAAGTAGAATTTGGTGTGAGCCGGCGGCGATGGCGCATTCTGGCGACTCTTTCGGCGGCCGAGGGAATCACGGTCAGCGACTTGTCAAAGCGCGCTGAGCTGGATATGGCTCAGACCTCGCGCGCCATCGGCACTCTGGCACGCGAGGGATACCTCAAG